>OODK01000124.1_pt1 | contig 96551 bp, 80 predicted proteins | sample 1671371 | NCBI WGS metagenome assembly OODK01 (sample SAMN06348150, study PRJEB24527) | human gut metagenome | biome: human gut; feature: ankylosing spondylitis patient; material: feces | host: Homo sapiens | place: China | collected 2015-10 | reverse complement strand
TTATCACAGCTGTTTTTAATTGTCAATGTTTTTTATATATTTCATGCAATTCAGACAATTCTGACAATTTATGTTGAATAGAGAGATTAAACCGCCTCTTCCACAACCAAAGACAGGTATAAGCAGCACACCTTGTGAAATCCATTATTTTTCTGTATAATCAATCTCATCTATTTATTTCACTTATAAAGACACAGGAGACACGATATGTTTCATTATTATATGTTTAACAAACCTTTCGGCTGCGTCACTGCTCGCCGTGATAACCTTTATCCAACCGTTATGGACTATTTCTCAGAATTAAACAATGACAATTTAAATCCGGTTGGGCGATTAGACAGAGAAACAACCGGACTCCTCCTTATTACAGATGACGGAGTTTTCAATCAGAAACTTACGCACCCTTCTTATCATAAAGAGAAGACCTATTATTTTACGGTTCTCGGCGATTTGACCGAAGATCGATGCCGACAATTAGAAAAAGGAATCCTCTTAAAAGGATCCCCTGTTCTTACTTCTCCTGCGAAACTAAAAATATTTCGTCAGGATATTCTTTCTAATATAATAGATACTTTACATCCGGAAGTACAGAATGCCGTATGTAACAACCTCCCAACTCATCCGGTCACTTACGGAGAGATCACAATCAGAGAAGGGCGTAAGCGTCAGATTCGCCGCATGATGAAAGCGGTTCACTGCTGCGTAATTGAATTGAAACGCATTTCTATAGAAGATATTATTCTCGATGAGACACTTTCTCCCGGAGAATGGAAAGAGATTTTTCCACTATAATAGGAAAAATCTCTTTTATCTTCGGATATATTTTAAATCCAATTATAATCTCCACCGGTAATTGCCAGACTCAGAAGTGAATCCATCTTCTCAACTTCCTCTTCTCCTATAATCTTCTCTACCAGCACTGCTGTATCCTCCGTTGCTTCCAACGTTTCATCCGGTCCAATTTCATAGTCAATATCCATCCCACAATCCGGACAAGGAATTGTATTCATTGTCTGCAGTGATAAAAATCGACTTCCACATTTTTTACATTCATAATATCCACACTCTTTTGTGCCATCTGGTACATAATACATAATTTTCTACCTCACTCTCTTTACAAGTATTTTTATCTTATCACTCAAAAAAGAGGACTGCAAGTAACTTATTTCATTACCCATTCCATGACTTTATCATTCCTAATATCTGTAATCAAAAATCAATTCATTTTTCTTGACAAACCCATCTCTTTTATGCTATATCTACTATAACTCTTTGCACTGCATATAAATCTACAGTACAAACTGAGCAGACCGTGATATCATATCATGGAGTCGGGTCGCAAATGCGACAGTGGAATCTTTCATCCGCGGGACAGTAGTTGCTAATACTGATTCGTGGGTGTTTTTTATTTTAAAATAATTCTTTTATTTCCCCACATATATTTAGTGCCATAGAGCTATCTTTTAATTGTTCTATTAAATTGGAGGTAACACATATGGAAAACAGTACAATGAAAACCGGAAATCCCGTCGCAAACGAAGAAGATTTCCAAAAAGTAGCCAATAAGGTCTCTACCATTACGATTATCGGAAACATCGCCCTATCTCTGCTCAAACTTTTTGCCGGAATTGTTGCGCATTCCAACGCGATGATCAGTGACGCTATTCATTCCGCATCAGATGTATTCAGTACATTTGTAGTTATTATTGGAATCAGACTCGCATCAAAAAAACCTGACAAAGAGCATCCTTATGGACATGAACGCCTAGAGTGTGTAGCTGCAATTGTCCTTGCGATTGTTCTTCTCATCACAGGTCTTGGAATCGGAATCGAAGCATTCAAAACGATATTACAGGGAAATTCTGACAACATACAAACACCTGGTATCTTAGCACTGATTGCCGCTATAATTTCAATCATCAGCAAAGAGGCCATGTACTGGTACACCAGATATCACGCCAAAAGAATCGATTCCAGTGCACTGATGGCCGATGCCTGGCATCATCGTTCTGATGCATTTTCTTCCATTGGTGCATTGGTCGGAATCGCCGGTTCAAGACTTGGATTTCCAATCATGGATTCCATTGCCAGCTTAGTGATTTTTGTATTTATCGTGAAGGCTGCTTCTGATATTTTCAAAGATGCAATCGACAAGATGGTTGACCACTCCTGTGACGAAGAAATGGAGACTCAACTTCGTGCCTGCGTAATGCGCAATCCAAACGTTCATAAGATCGATGTACTTCGAACTCGAATTTTTGGAAATAAAATCTACGTTGATGTTGAAATAGCTCTGGACGGATCCATCACGCTTCAGGATGCACATGATGTGGCCGAAAAAGTGCATAACGATATCGAAAAGACTTTTCCTAAAGTAAAGCATATTATGGTGCATGTAAATCCTGCAAAATTATAAGTAACAAGCTTTCTCTTTCCATGAAGGAATCCTCGTCAATGACGAGGATTCCTTCAACGACTGGCAGTTCCTGCCTAAAATTCATTTAATCATGTTCTTTAATATATTGAAATACCTTTTTGTCACTCTTTGATTTTTTATACCATCCAATACATACCATTATAATTCCAACAATAATAACCGTAGTTCTTACCGATGAATTCGGTGAAAATAAGCAGGATACAATAATTCCGGTTCCAGCACCTGTAAAAAAATCTACAACAGATTTTTCGTGCTTTATTGTTCCCATCGCTCTTTCTTTATCTATAGATTGTACCATTTTTGAAACTTTTTATGTCATAAATTCATCTAATAAGTATCAATCGGTTGAGATGAAGCTTGAAAACAATTGAAAGAAGGTGGCGTATAAATGAAATCTCTTGTAAAGCGGGCGCAAAGGGGAGATGATCAGGCGTTCGTGGAATTGATAGAAGAAAATAAGCAGGCCATGTATAAAATAGCGGTCGGTATTTTAAAAAACGATTTTGATGCAGCTGATGCAATTCAGGAAAGCATCCTTACTTGCTATGAAAAGCTGAGAGAATTAAAAAAAGCACAGTATTTTAAGACATGGCTGCTCAGAATATTAATCAATAATTGTAATCAGATGCTTAGGGAACAGAAAAAAGTAGTCGGAATTGAGGACTATTATGGGGCAGAAGATATAAAAGGAAAGAAAGCAGAAGAAAAGATTGCAGCACCACCGGGAGCAGCAACAATCAACGAAGACTTTCTAGAGCTGTTAGACCAGATGGAACAGCAATATCGGGTTGTATTGATTTTATATTATGTAGAAGAGATGAGCATCCGAGAAATCAGTCAAATACTGCAGATGAATGAAAATACAGTGAAGACAAGACTTTCCAGAGGTCGAGGAGTATATAAAAAACTCTATCTGAAAGAACACCCGGAATTTCAGTTTGAGTAAAGCAAAAATTCAGACAAAGATAGAAAATGTGAGCAGAAAAGGAGGGCTTGAGAATGTCATTTGAAGAGAAAATGAAACAGGATTTGAAAAAAGATTTAGAAATTCCAGAGATTGTAGAGCAAAAGATTCAAGATGCATATAAAGAAATCGGACAAGGAAAGCTTAGAATGAAGAAGCCAGATAACAGGAATCAGAAGAGAAAGAAAGTGTGGACAACAGCGGCGGCAGCTGTGGCGGTGATCGCTGTATCAGGAACGGTTCTTTATTCCAATCCGGTACTGGCGAAGAATATCCCGGTGATCGGAGATGTCTTTGCAAAAATGCAGGAAAACAGGGCGAAGGATCCGTATGCAGGGAAAGATAAGACCGCCTATGAAAAGATTGAAGATTATTCTGCAAATGTGCAGACTCCGGGATCAGAAGCAGAAGATAACGGCGTGACAGTAACGGTATCCGATGCATACTGTGATGGATATGAAATGTATTTTACGATGACAGCTACTACAGACAATGAGCAGATCAATCAGAAGAAATATCTGCTGCCGGAGAAAAGTCAGAGAGTGCAGGTTAACGGAGAGGAATGCGGTGCAGAACTTTGTCTGGAAAAAGCGGAGGACGGAAGCTTTGTAGGTCTTGGACATATCAGTGCAGATTTTCTGAAGAAAAAGGAATTTTCAGATCAGTCAACGGTAAACATACAGTTTACCCAGCTCTATGGAAAGGGAGAAAATGAGCTGAGCACAACCAAGTATGTGGAGGGCGAGAATCTGATCAGCGGAGAGTGGAATCTCAAATTCACAGTGAATACGGATGCCAGCAACAACCAGACATATGAAGTAAATGCGGAGAATAATGGATTCAAAGTAAGTAAGGTTGTAAAAGTGCCAGCATCCACCTACCTTTATCTTGAGGTGCCGGAAACATATGAAAATGTACAGATGATTATTACGGATGCAGATGGAAATGCCCTCGAGAAATTCGGAGGTACTTTTACAGATCCGGAACATGGAGTGTACCAGATCAAGCTGCAGTTTGAGCAGACGGATACAGATCAGATTCATGTGCAGGTTGTAGATATGGATCAGAGCACGAACGATAATCTGGTCATGGTTGCAGAAATGACAGCCGATCTGAATTAAAAAATAGTCATTCTCCGTAATAACATGATGTCTTTTCGGGGAATGACAGGATGGTCACAACAGAGTTAGTTCGGTTGTGACCTCTTAATGTGGGCATAATAAAGAATGTGCCTCGGCACATTCTTGCGCCTGCGGCGGTCGCTTGCGACATCTACCTTGTACGCCGCAGTGCGCATCCTAAGCGGAGCGTTTTTTATATATTAGAAAAGGACTTTCCTAATATATAAAAAAATCACCGTCCCCACAGCTCCTATGTCTGTAAAAACAGTGATTGTTAGTGCGCGATCAGTGGTTCGAACCCCGTATTTACACTCAGAAGCGCCTGGAAATGGAGGTTTTTGCACAGCGTCTAGGCGAGTGTAACACGAGGTGTAACACCTATTTTTTCTATTTATTACATTACAAATTACACACTGTATATAATGATATATTAAGATATCTTCACCGGATTCTCCGAGAAATTTCCGTATATGTGATCACTTATCCTCCGACATTTCGAAAGTCTTACTCTTCCAAAATACTATAGATTAAGGATAAATAATATCTATTTTTCTAGAAGATGTTGTATTTTCCTTGGACCTCTGAAAAGCTGATTGCAAAATAGAAACTAAACATGTTTGATCTATAATTTTACTTTTTTCGGTTCTTTAAATTATCTTTTTTATTCTCCCTTCTTCTGTCTTTGCTTTTCATCTATTAAAATAGACAGGCAAATACCAGAGATAAGTAACAATAAAAAATATCCCATAATAGTATTGTCATCACCTGTCTTCACACGATCACTTTTACTTGAGACAGATGAATGTGACAAGTCTTCTTTCTCTTTTCCGATATAGCTATTTTCAAATGTTATGCGTTCTACTTTTTCACCTTTATCATTTTTAACAACTGTAGCCACCTTTAACTGATCTTCTTGATCATAAAAAGCCTCAACGATCACAACATAGCTATTCTGATCATATAAGTAATTATCTTTTTTCTCTGATGTCTGATAAATCTTGTACTGATATCGACCAACTTTCCTTACCTTCATTACAATTTCAGCACCTACATTATTTTTCATTGTCCAAAAATATTGCAAATTCCTACTTCCTTCTGGCATAGGAGCCTCATTTTGATTCGTTGTCATAACATAGGAAAATTCATCTGAAACTTTCTCAGCTTCACTGGAAAAAATCTGCTGCACCGGAATTTTTACGTTGGTATAATCAACAGCTGCCAGCACTGGTCTCTGATAACTCAAAAAAACAATCATAACCAATAGTATAATCTTTACTTTCTTTAAATCAGTTAGTTTCATGTTTCTTTTTCCCCTTTTCCTCATTTTCCTGTCTGTTGTTCATAACAATACTAAAGACACACTAAAGTTTTTGTTATAAAAGGGAATACAACGGAGTCTCGCCGCACGTATTCCCCTTTTCTTGTCTTTTATTCAAGCTAAAAATCTAGATTATCTATCATCTCCGCATTGCCTTGTTTTTGTTCTTTCTCCAAAAGATCAGACCTACAGCAATACTTATAACTAATAATATACATACCTGTTGATTTTTTGCTAAATGGATTCCTGTTGCTGGTATTGATTCTGTGTTTTTATTAGTGATCTTTAATTCAATCACATCTCCTCGTGCAGCCTCAATCTGCTGTTTCATTACAGCTGTATTTCCATTCGATGTTGCCTGCACTGGATTTGAATACTTATCATTCTCTTCTTTTTTAGAAATCGAAACAGCGTATTTTGATGTATCAACAGTTTCTGTTATTATGATATCCGAAGATATATCTACATTTTTTAATGTAACTTTATCTCCATGTTTCAAAGAAGTTCTAATTGTCTTGCTACGCAGCTTTTGACCATCTTCCCAATAGAGAATTTCCATATCAAATGGCTTCTTGCGGTTTCCAAGTGGACCAGTGACTTCCTTTGTAATCTCAACCGTCACCCCGCCTTTTTGCGGATGATTGACGATATGTCTGTCCGAAACAGCTCTCCAGGTATTTGTCATCGGTGATTTCTCATATAGGAATAAAATATCGGATTCTACATCGACCATATATAAATTAAAGTTATCCTGATACTGTGTTTTGGTTTTATCTGCTTTGTCCTTTTTGTTTGGAGTAACAGATTCTACCATCCAGTATCGTCCGTTCTCAAAGTCCTCCGGTAATTGAAGCATTCCATTTTCATCTGTTTCTAAGGAACGATACGTCGTACACGTTTTTCCATCCTTTTTCAGAACGATATCGTCCTTGCTCTGTGTGTTGTCATAATCTACTGTATATCCTGTATCATCCGCATATTTTTTCGTAACATCATCATACGGTACTTTGTAGAACAGAAAACCTGCACCAGCAAGTCGGTTTCTTGGAAGATCATCCGTCTTTAAGAAACTTCGTTCAGCAAGATTGAAATGCAGATTCTGCACTTCCAGTTCCATCTTGGAAACATCCTTGAACTCATTCTCATCCTTCGGGAATATTTGTTGTCCATTTGAATCGAAATACTGAATCTCTGGATAAATAACTTCATAATATAGGAAACCATCCCCGTATTCCAAAGAATAATGTGTCTTTCCTATCTCAATTTCTTCCACCTTATATTCCACCGGATTTCTGTCCTGGAATAGTGGAACATTGTCGACTGTGTGTTCCCATCCGTTCTCTTCATTCAGCAGGAATTCCTGTCCTGTAGAAATTCCATTCTGATACAATCTGATTTTCACCTGTTTTTCCGTCAGTGCATCATTTGGATTTTCCCATGTCTTTTTGATATGCAGAGTGCCTGTTTTAGCAAAATTTCGGATATTAAGGCTGGTATCTCCTCGCTGAAGCAGAACAGATTTTCCGTCTATCTTACCATCAACTGGTGCCTTAACAGCCTCCTGATTTTCGTTAGCCTCCCTATCCACCAGTTTTGCATCAGTGATTTTGAATGCTCCATTGGCAATCTCAACTGTGATCTGTATATCTCCTGTGTCTACATATCCCGTCGGTAAGTTTGTCTCTCGCAACAAATACGTCTCAGTTGCTGTTCTGTTCTGTTTGTTTTCATCTTGTAACGGAATGTGAAGTTGTGCGATTCCGTATTTATCAGTTGTTACCGTTTCCTCCTCAACACCGTTCTTACTGACAGCAAAATTGATCTTCTCCATTCCTTGTCCGGTAGACTCATCAAATTTGTTCAGTGTGAGTATTCCCTCTTTCTGATAACGATTCTCCAATTCAATAGTAAGAGTTTCACCACCGCGTCCAATTCCACGTCCTGTGAATTTAATTCCACTTTCTGGATATGCTTCCCATGAATTTACATTATCTCCTTGTTCATGAGAATTGCGAACATTGTACCAACCTGAAAATTTCACATTCGAATCTTTTGGCTTATAGTTGTACTCTTTTAATGTGTATTTCCAGAATGAGTCCGCCTTAACGATCCACGTACAGCTTGTATGTGTATCATCTGTCCATGTACCTACAACTTCTATTGGAGCATCCTCCGCTTGCGGAGCTTCTGCATCCGGTTTCTGGCTATCTTCTGAAGGAAGCACAAGTTTCATATGCTCATGAAATGCAGGTGGCTGAGGTTTTCCATCTAAAAGCTTTTCATCCATATCTACCTGGATATAATAATCTTTCTTGACTTCCTCTATTGCTTCCGGCATTCCGACAAAATCTTTCTTTACTGTCAGGTAACCATTTTTTGCTACAATACGTCCGTCAATATGCCACCCATCGGACATTTCACTTTTGAAAGAATACCAATAAATGGTGAAGAATTCGGTATCTAATTTCGATGGCGGAATCTCCCTGTCTCCGATACGAATCATACGTCCGCTTTCACGAATTGTCTGGAATACCTCTTCATCGGAAGGAATTCTATCTATCTTGTAGATATAGTCTCCATTTCCAATATATCCCTCATCTGGTTTAGTTCCCTGCAAAAGTTCTTGCACTCTCTTATTTCCATCCGCATACTGTTCCCACGTAGATGGATTCTTATTTCCAAGAACTGGAACATCATGCAATATACTTGCCTTCACATTACAGTTTGCCACGGCAACCGCACTTGTATAATCGTCTACATTCGTGGTTGGTAATGCTACCGAACCATCTTCCGGCATCGCTGACTTACAGATATAAAACTGTACCTGTTTTCGATTTTGGTTACTCACCTTACGCCACGCTGCATAGAGGGTGATTGGCTGTCTTGCATTATTATTTATAAGATCAGAAATAGAATCCCCTGCACCGCATTCCTGCCACTTTCCGTCTTTGTTTCTGTAATCCCAATGATCGAATTCATACTGTTCCAACTCTTTGCTGTCATTATCTTCATGATCATAAACCAGAGGATATGGTGACTTAACGTTATGTTTTCCAGCTTCTATTTCATTCTCATAATCATCTGTATGTCTTGTCTTATTTCCAACCTGAGGGGTCAACTTAGCTTCCTTAGGAAGTTTCTTCATATAACGAGTTGTATTATAGATAACCCTGACTGCCCCAGACTCCAGCGGTTTGTCTGCGATCACCTCATAAGATGAGTTAACATTCGGAATTTCAAATTTTACCTTATCATCTCCGGACGGTTCCGGAAGAACCTCATTTTCGTCCCTGTCATTAGATGTACAACTCCAGACAATCTCCTTGCCATAATACTCACCTTCTAAACTTGCCCTCTTTGGTACTTCCACAGTATATGCTTCCCCATGGCCTACATACTGTCTCTTAATCGCCTCTCTTTTGGTCAGGTTCAGTGGATCCAACACTTCAATCAGATGAAAACTTCCCTCTACACTGAAATGTCTTCCTGCCAGCCCAACCTGAGAAGAAAGTCCTGTCAAGCGGTCAAAATAATTTTCGATTCTGTCAGGATTCAGTGGGTTTGGCTGTGAGAAATAATAGACAGATACATCTTTCCCGTTTTTCAGGACAGGAATATACCATGTACCATCGTTGTCCTTATAAGGATGCTGTACAAACACACGGCTGTCTGTCGCATAACCAAACAGAATCTTCTCTTTCTGATCTGCGCCGGGCTCCAGCTTGCTCGGAGTGAAACCAAACTCACTGTAAATTTTAGAAATCGTATCATCTGGTGTAGCTCGCAAATAATAACGACTGGCTCGGCCACTGTTTGCTTTGATTATGTAATGCTGCTCAGCATTAATATTTTTTATCAGCTTATAATGTCCATCGATAAATACATAAAAACTAATATTTGCTTCTTTTGTTGCTGCCGGTTTTTCTGTATTATCAGGAACAATCACATATGGACGTACTGCATCATCTGGCTGAATAGTAAAGCTCATGGTATGCTTTGCTTCATTTTTACTCCATGTAACTGCTGAAAGAGTACCATCTTCCTTTCTGCATTCCCAGTTTATATCCTGCGTTTGTTCTTCTACACGCGGCTTTGTACTAACTGTTCTTGTAAGTGTTGACTTTCTTGCAACAAAATCAATTGCCGGAAGATCACGCAAAGCTGTTTGGCTGTAAACCTGTCCATCGTCATCCTGTACTGTCACACTGTAAAAACCGTTATATCTATCATCGTCGTGTTCTAGTAAGGTCTTTGCACTCATTGTGGCAATATCCTGTCCGTCTGGCAGGTAATACACATCCATCGGCTCTCCGGACTTTCCTATATAAATACATTCATGACCTTCTATCGTGTATTTCCCTGCATTATGGATTGTATCGTAATCTCTCTTGGAATAATAAAAACGCTCTTTTGCTCCATTTTGAATAGAACCATCGTAATGAAATTTTTCAAAATGCTTTTTTAACTCATCATTAGAAATATAATAATAAACTGTTCCCGGCTTTGTTGTAGTATCTTTTATAACAGGAATTTCTTCGTTTAGAACATTATATCTCTCATTATTTACAAAAGTATAGAATTTAATGTTCAAGGTTGCTGGTGCAAAAGTGTTGCATGCAACCGTATATGGTTGCTCTATCTTTCCAATAGAAAAGGTTAGTTTATCGCCCTGTTTCACCGGAGAAATTGTTTTATTTTCATCCTCACTGGCACAAAGCCAGTCGCTTTCCTTCGTATCTCCAGGATCAACGGAAATTGTGACCGCAGAATCTTTCTTATAGTAACTCACAGTTCGATTTCCATCCGGATTGATCACTGTAACCGAATAGAAACTGTTCTTATTCTGCTTAATCTGATCTGAATTATTATCCGGAATTTTTTCGCCATCAGATGCTCCTTTTGGCATATAATAAACGTCTGTTGGTACAGTTGCTTCCTGCTTGTCCAGGTTATAAGATACATATTGCTGTCCTTTATAAGTTACCACTGTCGCCTGTGCTAATGTCTTCTCACCACGGACTGTATATGGAAAATAATTTCCGGACTGTGTTTCCTCTGCATTCAAGCCGAACTCTCTATAAATCTCAGCAAGATCACTGACAGATAAATAGCATCTGCCCTGACGGTTCCATTTATACACCTTTTTCAGAGAATCAGCCGGCAGCTTTCGAACCTCATTGTCTGCATATATATAAAACTGAATGTCAAAGGCTGTCTGATCCGCTCTCTGGATCACATAAGACTGTGTGATCTTTCCGATTGTGAACCTCGTCTGGTTCCCTGATTCCCGTATACCATCTATCACCTTATCATCTGTTCCCATACAGGTCCATTCGATCTGGTCTGTCTGGTCCGACAATTGTGGATTAAAATCAGCCACAGCTTCTTCCACTACAGTTCCTGTTAATGCATAACGAATCCGATCCTGCCCTTCTCCCTTTACCTCTACGGAATAAAACGAGTTGTCCTTTTTTACAGAATCTATTAAATTTAATGCAACGCCTTTTCCATTTGGAAGGTAGTAAACATCTATCGCTTCCCCTTGTTTATTCTGTCCATAATTGTAAGAAACATATGTCTTTCCGGATTCTGTGTCTGTATAAACTTTTCCGTATTCTATCCCGCTTTTTCCCCGGTATGCAGACACAAACTTCTCATCTGCAACAGGATTCTGCCCATCACTTCCTTTTACAAACCCGAACTCTTCATACACTAAGATCAGATCATCAAGGGAGACTCCGTAATATGTCGTTCTTTTTTCCTTCCATGTTTTAATACCAGTAATGTTATTATGCTGAAGCTTTACTTTTTCTCCATTAATGATGACATAAAAATCAATATCATATCCTTCTGCGACTTCCTGAGTATTCGAAGACGCTTCTCTTGCTTCCTGTTGCTCAGGAGATGTTTTGTCTTCTGGAGTATTACTTTCTTCCGAAACGCTTCCCTCTTCTTGCGATTTTTCTTCCGAAACGCTTCCCTCTTCTTGCGATTTTTCTTCTGAAGCACCTTCTTCATTCTGAAGCTCTGCTTCTGTACTACTTTTTTCTTCTAAAAGCTCTGCCTCTGAATCGTATCCTTCCTCCTGAATCTCAGATGCCAAAGCTATTGATCCCACGCTGTTTATACATAGAATCACGAGAAGTGTTAAGGCGATCCACCTCAGCCACACTTTTGTCTTTTTCATACTTTTCCCCTCCCATATGGTTCGTTTTTAGTTCTAAAAGACAGATTTTCTTTCGTTATTATTTTTCCTCTAAATTCCTTCACCACTTACCAAACTCAAACTATGAAGGGATTAGTTTGGCTTAAAAAAATATTCTATTTATTCTGTCTTAAATTATAGTCACTCCATTTTTCTTATAATGATATTTCATTATACATCTACTTGCGGTTTTATATAATGTGCAAAATTTGAAATCTTTTAACTCTTTTCTTAACAAAAGTGTTCCATTCCATTAGAAAAAGCTTCTTCTATCTCTCCATCCCACACAGATGCATAATGAAACTTTATCTATCCACTAAGATACATAGAATAAATCAATATAAAAAAGAGCGAATTCCTATTCATTTAATGAGTTTTCGCTCTTTTCTTGTTTCTAAAATGCTTTGTATATTCCTCTTCTTATTCTTTATTTCTTTTCCTGGAAATCGCAATCATGATTCCTAACCCTGCACATGCCACACAGATCCAAGTAATAAATGTTGTTTCATCACCTGTCTTCACCTTATCAATCATATCGCTAATTGGATTCGATGAAACTGGTTCTTTTTTTCCCGGTGTCTTTTCCGGAGTATCTCCCGGTTGATTTGGAACAACCGGAGGTTCTTTTTTTGATACCCACTCTGCCTTTGGTTCTGTCTCAACATTATATTCAAACCGTCCGCTGATTTCAGATGGAACCTCAATCAGAAATGGAGCTGACTCAAACTGTTCTGTTCCACTATCTACAGTTCCAATCTGTGCAAGAAGATAAATACCCTCATCTAAATTTAGAAAACTTGTATAGCCTGCTGTATTTGTCTCCTGTGTCGTTCCGGTAATGTTATTTTTCTTTGCATAGTCAAATAACTTTTTCGCCTGCTTTTCTCTTGCCCCAGCGCTTGTATCTTTTAATGAGATACCTGCTGATGCAAACTCCTCATTCCAGACTAACTCTCCGTTTTCTGCAGATTGAATCTGGAATAAAGTAAATGTTGCTCCGGAAAGATCCACCTCTCCCTGGGAATCTGTTCTTCCTTTGTAATGGATCTCGATACTTCCCTTTTTAGTAGCTGCAGAAACCTGTAGTGTTGAAACAGATAAAGTACAGCTCATAAGAAAAAGGATATAGAGGAAAATAATTCTGGTGTTTCTTATTCTTTTGATCACTTTCTTTTCCTCCTCTTTTTCTTCTTTGAATTTCTTTTACTATAGATAATCATCGCAATAAGTCCGATTAAAATAACTACAATTGTTATGATCAATACTTTTGCGGTAAAAGATAATTCCGGTTTTATACTCTGATCCGGTACTTCTTTTATTGCCTCTTCATATGGAATACGTTCTCCACGTACCAAGAGACGGTGCGTATTAATCGCATATGGAGTACATGTAACAAGTGTCGCATAATCCTGCCCTGGCTCGATGGATAACGCCTCTGTCTCTTCCGGTAACACAGTTAAGATCTGGTCAATCTTATATGCCAGAGTTTCTCCTAATACCTTGATATAAAAAATATCTCCTACTTTCAATTTATCCATATTTGTGAAAAGTGTTTTTGTCGGCAGTCCTCTGTGTCCGGTTAACACTGTATGCGTACTCTCACCACCAACCGGCAATGATGTCCCCCAGAAATGTCCGACTCCTGCCTGTAGAACTGTTTCACTTGTTCCATGATAAATCGGAAGCTCTACTTTAATCTTTGGAATACGGATGTATCCCATCATTCCTGATCCATCTACATTTAAGAGATCCTGATACCGCTCATCGATTTCCGTATTTGTCTGTGAAAATGGATCGATTAAATCAATGTTTCCGAGCATTTCCTGATTGTAGGCTCTTGCATCTGCCAGCATCTGTTCTTTTTCAGCATTGCTTAGTTTCACACTTTCTGCATCATAGTTTGATACGACCTTTGAACTATTCTTCTCATTCAGATAACTACTAAATGTCGGATATAACAATACGGAGAATGCAACCAAAAGCACGATTAAACGAATGATATCTTTTATTGTAAACTTCTTTTTTTCCTTACTCTTCATTCCATTCTCCCTGTTGTTATACTTGGAATTGCGGCTATCTTCCTGAAAAGATAACCGCAATTCCTGTTATTTTACTTCTTGTATTTCTAATTCATCTGCTGATTAAGCATTTTTTCTCTTATCACGGATAAAGCTTACTGCTACACCAAGTACAAGAATTGCAGCGATTACAGCAAAGATGATTGTTCCCATACCACCTGTGGATGGAAGAATGGAACCTGTGCTGTTTTCAATTTTAACAATTTTGTCAACTGCTGTTCCGTTTTCTACAGTAAGAGTCCAGTCATTCTCATCCGCAGTAGTGCTCTTTGTGATGGTAACTTTAATAGCATCTGTCAGTTTATTGTAACCCTCTGGAGCCTTTGTCTCTTTCAGATAATAAGTTCCTGCTGCCAGACCATTAATGTGTAAGTTGTATCCGGTTCCTTCAAATTTGGTTGCAACTGTTACCATATCATCTGTTGCATCCGCTGCGTTCTGATCAGCTGCATAAGAATATTTACCTTCAGCATCTTTTGTTACTTTAATAGGGTTGTTTTCATCAATGTTACCTTCTGTAGTTGAAGCGTACAAAGTAAAATGTGCATCTGCTAAGATTACTTCTGGATCACTATCTTTTTTAACCTTTAAGATGTCTAACGGGTAAGTAGGTGTCTTTACTTCACTTGGTGTTGTATTTGTTGTATTGTCTGGATTGTTTCCGTACTCTAATGAAGCCTTGTTATTATTAGTTACTACTGCGTCTTTGTTTACTTTTGCATAATATGTAACTGTGAATGTTTTTCCTTTATTTGCCTGGTTAGCTCTTACCCATTCTGAAAGGTCAAGACTCATTTTTTTGCTATTACTTGTGTCAATTGCTGCTGTTATTGGTGCTTCACCATTATCTGTAACATCTGTCTCAGAGAATTTTACTTTTACTTTAACTGTCTTATCTGTAAGAGCTGTTCCATTTTCATCATTTACAAAATCAAGACCTGTTGTTAATGTATCGTGGATTTTATATACATACTGTTTATATCCTGTTGTATCCGGAATAGAACCTGTTACGGTATATTTCACTACCTGTCCGATGCTTACTGTATCTTTATCTGCTTTTTTTGTAATGCTTGGTGCTTCTGTTTTTAAGTTTACTGTACTTGTTGTTGAATCTACTGTAACTAAAGAAGACTGAATCTCTTTTCCACCTGTTACATATACAAGATAGTAACCAGCTGCTAAATCATTAAATGTATAAGATGTTACATCTCCAAGTTTTGTAGTTCCAGAATTTGCTGTAGCTATTAAATTCTTTGTCAGTGCCTCTGCAGTAAAATCATTTGCAAATTTCTGTACTGCCCCTCCTGTTTTTTCAAGAGCTAAAACTGCTGCGTACTGCTCATCTGTTGTTCCTGCAAATGATGCTCCAAGGGCTAATTTAATCGCATCTTTATATCCAGCTTCTGTATTCACTGTGTACGCATAGTTCTTGTTCTGTCCTTCGCCTGACTCTGTCACATCAAACAATTTGTACAGATTAATTGTCTGATCTTTAAGTGTCTGTGTTGGAACACCATCTCCTGTTTTCACATTAACCGTAAGTTTGTTTGTTCCTGTAGTCGTTGTTGCTACATTGTCAGCAAATGCTGTCACTGCCATCGCCATTGTCATAATCGCTGCCAGCAGCACTGCCATGATTTTTTTCATTCGTTTCATAACATTTGTCTCCCTTTCTTTGAGAATTTTTTCTTTTTTATAGTTTTTCTGCTTTTTTATTTTCCTTGCATTTTTTATATCTCATTACGAAATATATCAGGAAAAGCAGAACAGCTATCAGGTAAATAAAGTTTCTTCCCTGTCCTCCGGTATCCGGAAGTCCTGGGAAATGTTTGTTGGTTATCGTAAACGTAAATCCATCTTTAGAAGTTTCGATTGTAGTTGTATATCCTTTTATTTCCGTTTCCGTAACGGAATATGTGTAATAGTGAATGGTTTTATTTGCATCCATCGTATATGCTGGAAATCCTTTGATGACCTTCTGCCAGGTAGATTTATCACTAGAACCACTTATAATATAGTCCTCATATCCTGGAACAGGTTCTGTGTGTTCTTTTTCTGTTGCATCTGTCCAGGTACGAGATATCGTTACCGTAATGTTATTCGGACGTTTTTTATTATTTAGATCCTTCCAGACTTTATTGATTGTCAGCTTGATCAACTTATCACATGGATCCTGTGACTCGGATGGCTCCGGAGTATCACTTTCTCCTGTGTTCAATGTTGTTTTAGTATCTGCCATCAATACTGCTTTTGCTGGTGATTCATATGCTTTAAGCTCTGCTGTCGTAGACAACGTATCATCTGTCAGCTTTGCATTTTGCAAAGTCTCATAGCTTTTTATCGATTTCATATGACCCAGCGTGTAAATATCCCATCCACTGGAAGTATCTTTTTCATAGCTTAGATTCAGCTGGTCTGAACCATTTTTGATTTGTTTCAGCGCCACATCCAGCTTTCTGTAAATACGGTAGTTGTTATTCTCGCCTTCCACCTTCTCCTGTGTGACAGCTCCATATACAGAATCCAACTCACTCTTTCCGCTAAATGGACCAACAAGATTTTTTGTTCCACGAACCACATCGCAGTAATACATGTTGTTGTTCTTTAAAAGCCCTTCATCATTGAATCCAACAAAGCCACCGCTTCGTCCATCATCTTTAGAACCATCTTTGTCGTTTCCAGCTCCACCTGCATAGACATCGTATCCGTAGCTTACACCGTAAACATTACTGTCAGTGATTTTTGTACGATTCGCTTTGATCAGGTTTACACTGATATTAGATTTCGCATCATCATCATTCAAAAGTCCATTTTCATTACATGGAAGTTTGATGGATGAATCTCCGATCGTAATAATTGCAAGATCTGTCTCCTGCTTGTTATCTGTTGACCTCTTCGAAAGTCCTACAGAGATATCCAATCCAAGCAGATTTACGTGAAGCAGTTTGCCATCATACAGTGCATCCACTTTAATAATTCCAAGATTGATTTTCAAAAGATTGGAATCCTGGAGCTTGTCCAGATATAATGCTTTTATAAGTTCATTAACAAGTGAGAATATTACATTCACTGCTCCAGAATCCACTTTCAGATCTGCAAGGTAAGCAAAGCTTGTTCGTCCGGCAAATCCTCCGGCTGTTCCTCCTGATGCCACTTGTTTTAATCCAATTTTCTGGTTCGTCTTGTCACCTGCTGTACAATTCGACATTCTTGCTAGATTTGCATATCCGATAAATCCTCCGGCAATCTGCTCCTCTCCGCCAGTGCTTTGTACTGTGTAACCATCATCAGTTCCTGTAACTGTACAGTCATCAATGTGAGAACCAAAAATATCCAGAACTCCAAGTGCTCCACCGAGCAACTGTCCTTTATTATCTCCAAGAACATCGATCTTATCTGCCTTAACCACTCCGCTCTTTCCAGAATAGCCTACAAATCCTCCGACGCTATTTAACCCTCTTACATTACTTAAGTTCGTTACTTTACTGTTTTTCACAGAACCATTTAACAGCGATCCACCAAATCCTCCGGCCGTTCCGCTATAGGTAACCTGATTGTTCTGTCCGGATCTTATCGCCGTGTTTGCGCTGACACTTAAACCGGCATCATTACTTCCGCTTACAGTTCCGTAATATACATAGCTTCTAAACGCATCCAGCACATCGGTTCTTCCAAGCTTTAATAATTTATCAAGAAGCGAGGTCTCATTTCCTGCACTGATATTGGCAACTCCGGCTACATCTGCGATTCCGAAGCATCCTCCGGCATATTCACCTGCGATTACGGAACGGATATTCTGAGCAGAAATCCCTGCTTCTTCCTCAGCCTTCTCGCCAAGTACTGTTCCTTCCAGATTTCCGGCAAATCCTCCGGCTGCTTTTGCATAAGAAGTGTTATTACTTCCACTTGCATAAGCACCATTTACGATGATTCCCCAGTCGTCCCAGGACACCACATCTGCATAACGAATCGTTGCGACTGTAGCATTTAATACTTTGATCAAATCTGCTGGTGTACTTAACAGTTTATTCAGAAGCTGGCTGAGCAATCCTTCTCCTGCAGTTGGATTCAGTGTTGCTACACTTCCTGGTCTAGAGCTTCCGACAAATCCTCCAACGTAGCTTCTTCCATCAACTCGTCTCAACTTTGTAACCTTGCAGCGTGCATCTTTTTCGCCCCAGATCTGTCCACCAATCAGTTTTCCGACATAACCTCCGGCATAACCGCAAGCATCCTTGGCATTGATTCCTTCTGACTGAACAATTAATCCACTCTGATAACCTTCCACAGAAGACTGCTTGATTACTGGAACAAATACATTAAGGACATTGATCATTTGTCCTAATTGCAGATTAAGACCAAGGATATCAACTCCTCCAAGCTTTGCTGCTCCGCCGTTTATCATTTCTCCTGCAAAACCTCCGGCACATCGGATTCCTTTGATTGTCTTCGCCTGATAAGCCTGTCCATTTGTAATGGTTCCAGTCTGCATCGAACCAACGTAGCCACCGGCTGCACCGCCATTCGCCAGTTTTATTTCATCCCGGTAATTTTCTCTTCCTGCGACAACATTGTATCCATATATATATTTCCTAATGATTGCATCAAGTTCTTCTTGACTGTTTACTTTACCATTCTCTGCAAGATCACTTCCGTAACCTTTATATTTACCAACAAATTCTACCCAATCATTCCAAGTTTTATAATCCATCAAGGCAAGTGGACCGTAAACTGCCGTATTTTCTTCCGTCGGATAGACAACGCTGAGTGCTCCAAGGATGTTATCTACTTTTACCAGTCCCCATAATAAGGACAGATTTCCGGTACTTGCCGTATCGGCTGACTCCATAAGACCTGTGAAACCACCTGCAATTTCTTCTCCGTATACCGAACGAATTCTTACTGCTTTACAAGTACTTGTTGGTCCGGTATATTCTTCACCTTTCCATTTCTTTGTATTATTTCCCCAAATATGTCCGCCTTCGTTATGTCCTGCATAACCTCCGGCCATACCTCGTTGTACCTGTGTTGTGGAAGCCGCATCTGCACGAACTGCACCACCGCAAGGAATACATGTTGTAGAACTGTTTCGAATTGTAGGAACAAAATCTTCTGCAAGAGATGCCAGTGTTTCTTTAGTATTGACAAGACCACCTAGTATACTTGTTTCTCCCAAAGCATCTGCCACACTACCTGGCTGTAAATCTCCAACATAACCACCAGCTGTAATCTGACCAATGATATATGAGAAGTTATAAGAATTTGAATTCTGAATATGACCACCAGAAATCTTACCAACAAATCCACCGGCATCTCCTAATACATCATTATCCGAAGCATCAGAAGCTGTATTTTTCATAGAGGCTCTAACCGCAAAACCACCAGGTCCTCCAGTAACATTGGAATGCTCAATTGTAGAAACCACAACATTTAATGCATCCAATACATCATTCAAGCCAATCGCTGTACCTAAAACCTTCAAGCCTTTTCCAACCGAAGCAGCAGAACCAATATTCATATATCCAATATATCCACCGGCATATCTAGCTCCCGTTACCGCATATATACTTTCCTGACTAAAATAATTTGAACTATCTTCACCCTCTAAATCTTTAGGAGGTGTTACCGTTGTATGTTTCAAATTTGTTACATCACAATGACTAACTTGAACTCCACTGCCATAACCAATAAAGCCACCAGCACTACCAGAATTCATATCATCCGATTTAAATTTATTAGCCGATACTGTAAATCCATTATCAGATTTAACACCTGCATACTTTATAATTGGAACATATGCATTTACTAAATTTAACAATTCTCCAATATTTATATTTAAACCATTAATATTTCCTAGAACACTAATACCTTTACCAGCATCGGCCAATGCTCCAGAATAAACATTTCCACCAAAGCCACCTGCATAGGTTTGACCATTTACAGAATCTAAATTGTATACTGCGTAATAATCATTAGTTCCTCGTGAACTGTTATCAACTGTACCACTTTGAAAATCTGCTGCAAAACCACCAGCAACATCTGCTGTAACACTTCCACCATTCACAAAAGAAACCGTGCAATTTGTATATTTAGGAATTAAATATCCTACAGCATTTACTAAGCCATTAGCCTCAATCAATGATTTAATTGAAGTATCATCAGCAACATCTGCTAGACCACCCGTTTTTGAAATAGCCACAAATCCTGAAGCATATCCGCCATCATCTGCAGCCTTCACTGATTTTAGATTTGTTACATGCGAATTTTCTATTTTTGTACTTCCGCTTTTTGCGATAAAACCAGAAGCACTATAATCACGAACCGAATTAGAATCACGACTACCCTTTGCGTGTACCGTAAATCCATTTGTGACTCCATTCACATTTACTTTATTAATCTTTACTTCAATTGCTTGTCCTAGAGAGAGCAAATTATTCAATTTCAATATATAATTCAAACCTAATAGATTAACAGTCAATCCACCATCTGCTCCCGCCAAATCACCAGGACCAGAAAGACCTATAAATCCGCCTACTAAGTTATTGCCTTCTATAGAAGCTAAATTATTGATACTAACAGTTGTTATCGAACCACCAATCGTATCTCCAAATCCACCAGCAACACGTTCATTTCCCGTAATAGTAAATCCATTCTCTGCACCATTTACATAAACATTATCTACAGTAAACGCAAGATAAGATGCAACGCCAAGCGTTGTATTTAATAAACCGGCAACACTGGCCGTACCCATTGATCCAGCAATTCCACCAACATAATCATTTCCTGTAACACTGGATAATCTGGTTAAAGAGACATCAACCACTGGAACCGAACCAACATCATAAACACCATTTTTCCAATATGATATTTTCTGTAAATTATCCGCATTCGACTGTGCTATATATGCACCATTACCTCGGCCTGTTACACCACCAACATAGTCCTTTCCACTGACTTGCAGTGGAGCATTTACAGAACATCCTAAGATATGTGATGGATTTACACCAGCAAGAGAAAGTAAAGATGAAGTTGCTCCAGGATTACTACTCAAAAGTTTTACAACAAGATCAACTAAACCGCCAAGTAAATTATCTTTTGTGTCATCTTTACCTAGGTCTGCAGCCCATCCAAGAGATGCAATTCCTGCAAAACCACCAGCATAATTTTCAGAAGCTGTTACAGTGAGTGCATTATCCGATTCAACATTACAATTGACAGTTGATGCATTGGCCAATCCACCGGCAAAACCACCAATATAACTTTCACCAGAAACAGACACAACTGCATTATTTAATGAACAATTTAGAAGTAAACTTTCCGTATTCATCTTAGGAAGTTTTGTCTCTATATCCAATGCCCCTGATAGTGTTCCTTCAATCACATCATCACGAGCTAGACCAACAAAGCCACCTACAAAGTTCTTTCCACTAATTGTATTCGTACCATCTGTTACAGAACAACTCTCTACAATAGCACCCTTTTGCATACCAATAAATCCACCGGCATATTCTTTATCGGATGCTGTAGAAATACTTAATCCATTTACAGTACAATTCATAATTTGGACATTTATATAACCTGTCGGGATCAGTTTTTCTAAAGGGATAGCATTTCCAAGCAGAATCGTGATTAAGTCACCTAAGCCTAATCCTGGAATTACATTCAATATATTTGTAAGTAATTTAACAAGGCCACCAAGTGCGTTTGATAAACCATCATACTGTGTTTTACCAACGATATATCCAACAAATCCACCTGTATTGTTATTTACGTTTTTGACAACAGCATTATTCACTTCAAGATTAGAAAGTTCTACCTGACCTTCCACACGACCAGCAATCGCGCCAGTTGCTAATGCTGTCGGATCTTTCTTTCTCGCATCAAGAACATCTCCCAATGTTTTTTTTAGATCAATTTTGACCTGGCCGAACGTTAAAATAAATGTTAACCCACTTAAGACTCCACCAAGTAACTTCCCCAAAGTACTTGTTAAGGCACTTACAAGAGTTTCCGGATAATAAGTTTCAGAAGTTGATGTTTGAACAGTAATATTTTCAAACTTAATATTTGAAACTTGCACTAATCCTTTACTAAGACCGATATCGTTATCACTTACTTCACTCGATATTGTAGAGAAAAAGCCTACACCCATTTGTTCTCCAACATTGAGTCTACTTGATTGTACAACTTTCACATTAGAAAGTACTGGTTTCATACTAGCTGTGATTTGACTGGATGTTGAATCCCAAAGGGACTCATTATCATTCGCCTTAGCGCCAATCATTGTTCCTTGAAAAGTAAGAGGCTTCCACTCTTCACTGCTCAAATCTATATCTCGGAAAATAATATAATTTGCGTTTGCTGTATATTTCTGTCCTGTTGTTTTGTCTATATCTAAATTAGGGTCAATTTCACCTGTTATCTGATTGACTCCACACCTGCCTCTGATGGGATATAGCAATTTATTATACTGACTGTATTTGCTATCAGCATCTTTAATTTGTCCAAAAGTAAAATCTTCTACTCCATTCTGGTCTTTTGTTAAATCAGCATCGCCACTGTATAGCATGATAGGCTGATTATTTTTGTCCAAATCAAGTTTCCACTTACCATCTAATACTGCCTGATACACTGCGCCATTTACTTGCTCATTAGTGCCTATTTTTCTCAGCTGCGCTTCATTTCCAATTAAGATATAGTTCTTATCTCCGATTTTCTTGACAACTTGTCCCTTGAAATCTCGACCTTCTGTACCTTCTGTAATTACTTTACCCAGCTGTTCCGCAACCGGTTCCGGCTTATCTGAATTAAACTTCTGCGATAACACGTAATTATGAGACTTACTATAAGTCAGATACGCCTGATCTTCACCATCCGGATAGATCATCTGCCCCATACCAAACTGTGGTGCATCATAATCTAATGACATAACAGGTTCTGTTTCAGATTCTTCCTGTGCAAGTACCATCAACTGATACGGATTGTAAATGTAGATGGTATCCGTTTCTTTGTCATATAAAGTCGGTGTTTCATTTTCCTCAACTTCTGTTCCTGTAATAGTTCCGGTAAAGGAATCCGGCACTGTCCAGATCTGTTCCAAGTTCATCTGGATATCATTCATCAAAATGTATTGGGCATCTGCACCGTATTTCAGCTCTGTGCCTTCACTCTTTACTACATCTCCAGAACCAATCGTTCCATCCTTATCACCCGTGTAAACATAAGCATCTGAACCGATCTGTTTTAACTGTTCATAATTATAAATGCAGATTTTACTATCCTTATAATAAGCATCTATATGATCGGTTGATTCCGCTTTAACATCCTCACCAGAAGTTTCCACTTCGTCATTCTTTGAATCTTCTCCTGTTTTCTCGGAAACCGAGGGGGCAGATTCCGTGGTGCCACTTGTTTCATTTGAATCTAAAGAGTCATTTATAACTTTTTCTTCACGACTGCCCGCATTAGCATCACTAGAAGCTGTCACTTGATTCGTATTGCCGGCCGATGGATTCAAATTTTCTGCATCCGCGATATTCACCTGTGAAAATAAAATAGCTATACATAGTATTACCGAAATAATTCTATTCGCCAGCCTTCTGTTTCTCTTCATATCTGGTCCTCTACTCTTTTACTTTTAATCTACTTTTTAACTAAACCTTTCAAGGTTCTAGTTTGTATCAAAAAATATTTGCTGCTTATACCTTCAATATTTTTCCAAACATCTTTATCACTATCTTTAAAATTATACATTTTTTTAATGACTAATATAATGTGCAACCAACGAAAAAAAATTTTATTATTTTTGTTCAAAGCGTACCAGTTATGTTCAATATGTCCAAAAAGCGAATCACACAAAGCATGTGATTCGCTTTTTTTATAATTGCTCCAATATTTTTAATATTATAATGCCATTTCGAACAGCTAACATTTCTGCTATATTATCAAAGTTCATTCCTGTTAGCTTCACTATTTTTTGCAAACGATAGCAAACTGTTCGGGCATGTATATTCATTAACTCAGACGTTTTCCGAATACTTTGTTTCTGATTCAGATAACATTCCAGTTTCTCTTCCTTCTTGTTTTCCTTGTGAATATATATGACTCGATTCGTGTTGCAGTAAATATACTCTTTCGGTACAACATTTAAAATTGTTTTTTCTACAATCTCAGTTTCTTTTCTTTGATCGGCACTAAAATTACCTGCGCACATCTCCGGTTTCAAATAGAAAGTAATCACCCGATACTCCTCCGTTGCATCAAGATTAAGGAGATTCGCAACATCATCTTCCTCTGCTTCAGACAACGAACCATTTAACATTCGATATTCCAAATCTCTATGATATTTTCTTTCAATATTTTTTCTGTCACAACTTGAGTTAAAATATATAGCAAATTTATAATCACGTTCTCTAAAGTTATAAAATCAAGTTCTATTAACGGTTCGTTTACTTCGGTAATCACCAAATAAAATACACACTGATCAAGAATATTGATTTTTTTAATATATTCAATATTTTCTCTTTTTTGCCTGATATATTCATATTGTGTAAGAATGTTTGGAACGAATTTTTCATTATCCTCTGCAATGATTAATCCACTTACCTGCTTTTTATTTAATTCTTCCAAGTGACTTAATACTATACGCTCATTAAGCTGGTTTTCGTAAACAACCAAAGAAGTAAGGAGTAGTTCTCCCCCCCCCCAAGAAATTTTTCCATATTTGGAACTGAGAGAATTTGTACTCCTCTTATTACTCTATTTATTCCGGAATTATCACTAATCAATTGCATCTTTGGGAATTTGTTTGACTCTATAAATTCTTTTATCGTGTAGTTCATTAGTGGTTTATACCTCCATGTTTCACAGTATTTTATTATTGATAGATTTTAGCATATCTTTCTAAGATTTTTCAAATAGTTCCTGTTTTTTTAATGTTATTTTTATGTTAAAAAGCCACTACACAAAATACAATCCGTGTAGTGACTCTTCCTTTTTTACAATGCCTCCATGATTCGAAGAATAATTAATCCGTTTCGAACCGCAAGCATCTCTGTTACATTCTCATAATCCATTCCAGAAATTTCTTCAATTTTCTTCATGCGATACATAATCGTACGGTAATGCACAAACATCTCGGTGGACGTCCTTTTATAACTCTGATTATTATTCATAAAACATTCTAACGTATCGATTAGCTCTTTCTTTTTCTTCTTATCATATTCATAAACTATTTGCAAAGATTCCGGGATATAGGACCATAATTTTTTCTTATCTTTAATCTCAGCAAATACTTGAAAAAAACCTAATTTAGAGCAATCCACAATGGAACGCTTTGAATCGCCTACAACTTTTCGGACCACATTAATATAATCAAGAGCCCGTTTTGCGTCCACAAAAGATTCCTTGATATCATGATATCCGATCACTTTTTTTCCAATACCAACCAAAAAATCAATTTTCGCATCTTTCTGATCTAATTGTTCTTGTACCTCACTTTGCAAAACTTCTAATTTCTTACGAAATTCCTGTTTGGTTTCCCCTATATGTTTCTTATAGATATAGATGATCTGATTCGTATTATGTATCACATAATCTTTTTGCAGTAGGTGCAAAAACATTTTTTCAGCAATCTCAAGTTCTTTTCTTTGTTTGTCCGCAAAGTTTCCTTCGTCATTATTCGGGATAACACGAAAAATAACAACGCATACCTCATCCGTTTTCTCAAGTTTTAAAATCTTTGCTGCTTCCTCTTTTTCTAACTCTGTGAGAGTTCCATTCAGTAATCGGTATGCTATATCTTTGTGATAGTACTTGGCAATATTTTTTTCCATCAAGCTTCTCATAATGATATGGCGTAAGACAACAACAATATTCTCAAGAGCAATAAAATCCAATGTTTCCATTTTTTTGTTCTGCTCCGTAACAACGAGATAAAAGGTTCTATAACCAAACACATCAATTTTATGAATGTACTCTGACTGCTCCCTTTTTTGATGCCAGTATTGATATTTAGTAATGATATTAGGCACAAATACTTCTGCATCTTCCTTCATTGTAAACTCCGACAGGGTTGGATCATTTGAATGGAGACATTCATACTCTTCATCATATAGAGCGACCGGATTTTCAAGCATACTATAAATCAAAGCAAAAATCTTCTCTACAGAACCTTTCTCGTCTACAAGATAAGTAGTACCCCCCCTCTCCCCTCCAAGCTGTCATGCGTTGTCTTAAAATATGTTAATTTTGCTGTTTCCATATCGTAAATATGAGTTAAAATATGCTTGATAATTCCCCAGTAATACAACGTCTTTGGGATTTCGATAACAGGGATTTGTTGCGATTTTGCATATTGTAGCAAAATATTAAAACGAATTCTTTGTAGCTCTGTTTGCTGATCTCGTTTTACTATGAACGCACTAATTTGCTTTTTCTTAAGTCCCTCTAAATGTTTCACAAACTCCTGTAGATCTACATTTTCGTATGCCTTTAAACTTGTGAAAAGAATTTCATCACCGCTTAAAAAGCATTCCATATTTGCAACTTCAAGAAGTCTTGCACCCTTTATTTCCCGGTTGAGTTCCGATTCACCGCTAATTAATTTCATTTCCGGAAATTGTCCTGACTCAAGCAGGTCTTTTACTGTATATCTCATAATTGCACTCTTTCACTTTCTCATAACAATTTATTTCAACGTTTCCCTCATCTGTTGTCTATATAAGATCTGCAATACTTACACTCTTTAATGCATCCTCATAAGTCCTTTGTACCTTTAACAACGCTTTATGCACATTACAATAATCTGTAGCATTTCTGGAACAAAAGCCATCCGACTCTAAACAACGGTTGATCTTCATAGTTACTTCCATAGAAGATACGATATCAAATAGAGAAATGATTTCAGGATTTTTCACCAATGCATATCCGCCTTTTATCCCCTCACATGCTTGAACAATCCCCGCTGCTTTTAATTTTTTTGTTATTTTCGAAATATAGCTTACAGGTATTTTTAATACAGATGCAAGTTCTGATGCCGTAACATTTTCTTTCTGCAAAGCCAGGTAATAAACTATCCTAATTGCATAATCTGTCGTAATATTTAATTGCATTTCATTTCTTACCTCTCGATCACATAAAATCCCCTTTTTCTTTCATTAAAGGATTTGTTTTTGCTATTTCATCTTATCATGCAGACCAAATGGAAGCAAGAAAAACACACTCTCCATGATCTTGATTTTCATTTTTTATAAAATAAGAAGAATTATATTTTATCCACAAATGATTAAATATAATCCTTCTTATTCACTTATCTATGTTTTCTTTTTATTCTTTCAAAAAATCCAAAACTAACAATTCCAACTCCAAATACAAGAACTAGTAATAATATAAAACTGTTATTTTGTACTGTTTTTCCTGTCACTGGAGGTGCAACTTTCGATGCATTAACAAATGAAACGCTTTCGCTTTCCTGTTCCATTTGGAAAGATAACATTCTTCCATCAACAACTGATCCCCCGGTTTTTTGGCAAGTTGTTTCGTAATTACTTCCCGGATTTTCTTCTTCTATAGTATAAGTCCATTCCATTGGTAAACAGCTAATATCTACCGATTCTTTATCCTTCAATGTAAAGGTGGCTTTGTTATTTGTAAAAGTAAGTTTCTCTATCTTTCCTTCTTTCCTAATGTAGATTTGTCCATCTTGGATTATAGATGCACTTGCATCTGTCCCTGATGGTGCCCGCGCTTGAATCGTAAATGTAAAAGCTTTATCTTCATCCAGTGTATAACCTTTTACTGTCTTGCTAACGGTTAATACAGTTGGCTTATAATATACTTTTAATACATAATTATCGCTAATTTCATTTTTTTTGATTATCACTTTTGTTTGATTTCGTGAATCTTCCTTATTAAACACATATCCTGGGAATGTTCCATCCGGCTCTGGGTTACCAAATATAGTAAACGTATCTTGCTCTTCTGAAAATAAAATCGACCCAACAGTTGTTTTTCCCAAATATTCTTTTCCATCTGGTTGCTTAAGATAATGTTCCACACTAACTGTTTTTGTATCTGCTTTCTTCCACTGGGCAACAATCTGATAACCCACCTCATTATCCCATACAGACACTGGAAGGTCACGGTTTGCGGCAAATTCATAATTCTCTTCAGAAATACAAAAGACTTCATTATGTTGATATAACTTTTCACTATATTGTGGAGCTCCAAACCATGGAGTCAGACGTAGCTTCCAGCCAAGGAATTCATATCCCTCACAGGTTGGTTCTGGCCATTCCTCCCCTATTAGAAAGGTGCTTCCCATACCTCTTATCCCCTCATTGGTGTTTGGATTTTTTCCATAAGACTGCATTGGTTTGTTTGTTCTAATATCAAGTTCCTCATTATACGGAATATTATTCACAACTGCATCTGCCGGAAGCACACCTTCGCCGGCACCAGAATTGTAATGTACATAGATGCTTTCTTTCGTAGACATGAAATAGCCTGCATACAATTCCCAATCGGTATTATGTGTTGTCTTCTCTCCTGCAAATGCCAAAAATTTTTCATACCCTGCACTACTTGCTGCTTTTTTAGCTGCTTCCCAAATTTCATCATAAACTTGAAATTCTCCTTTTTTCCAAGAGAAGTAGCATTCATATTATTTAGATTATCTACAACAGCTCTAGATTTTCCGCCCTCAGTATTAACTCCACCTGACGGCTGTGCACTGTCTACACCCACTCCTGCAAATCGATATCCTGGTTTTGGCTTTGCAAAAAAGATTCTCACTTGTCTTTTCTTTAAAGTTACTATTCCATCTCCCACAGGATCCATATTTACCGTATCATTGTCTCTCATTGGAACCAGCTTATTCTGATCAGGATCCCACATGACGACATCGATACCTTCACCACTTCGACGGTTGTCTGTTTTTAAACGTACGGTTAAAACCTGCTGCCCTGTTTGATACGGAGCTAAATCAAAATCTAAGTCTCTACATCCTCCGTCTGTACATTGCACATTGAAACTGTATTCAAAGCTACACTCTGTTTCGTCACCTCTATTTTTAATATATTCATTAGTTATTTGGGCATTTACAATAAGTTTACCTGCATGTCCTTTTACACCATGATTCGATCCCACACCATCCGGAACTTCTTTGTTACTATCTGCAGCTGCTACTGTTTCTCCATTTAATACCATATGAACCAATCTATATCCTCTTTTTATATGGAATTTTGGAAGATCAATAGATCCATCGGACTTCACTTGATCTTCCGTATATGTCCATACAAGTTTATGTTGTTCTGGTAAATACTTCCATTTATTCTTTTCACTATGCGCAATATTGATATACTCAAATCCATTATTGTCTACGGTGTTAATCGTTATACGATAGACTCCTTCTTCATCATAAGCAATCGTAATAATATCATCCTTTTGAAAACGAGTGGCATAAGTTGCTCCATAATCATCACCTGCATTTTTTGTTATGTTTGCACCATTTTGAGATGTAACAGATGTAATCTTATATCTTTTCTTATTGTTTGGTGCACCAGGTGTTACAGACACTACCCAATCTTCCCCGGCATTGACACGAATCTGTTTGTTCGTTTCAACCGGAACATCTTCACTTCCTTTTTTCGTGCATATGGTACCCGGTTTACAGTTTGCTGGAAGTTCTTCTTTAATCGTAACAAGATAATACTCCTGATAAGTCATCGTTACCTTTTGTCCGTCTTCCATCTTGATTGCAATAACACCATCGGTACTGTAATAAAGCACTCCGTTATATTCTCCGATGTACACACAGTCTTTTCCATTTACTTTCGCACTAAGGAAATCAAAATGTCTTCCTTCTATTGATAGATCTTTGTGGTCAGAAATATTTCCATAAGCGATCGTAGTCGGTGCGCCACTAATTGGAGCCCCCTTTGGATCTACATACGCTACTCTGTCGGTGGAAGATGCTTCTCCTCTTGCATCAATTTCCTGTACGGCTTCCTCTAAGCTCTGTACGGAAATCTCTTCCGGTTCATCAGACACTGTATTATCTGTGGAAGATTCCCCCGTAGAGGTATTCTCGTTTGGTTCTGAAGCACTCTCAGAATCTGATTCCATGGATGATTCATTTTCCACAGGTGTACTTTCTTCATCTTGCGAACCTGTCATTTCACTTTCCGTATTTACAGGAGAACGGTTCTCGGCAGATACTATTGCTGTATCCAAAGATAAGAAACACATAGATAGGATCAAAAGCCAGCTGCATATAATCTTCAAGTATTTGTTCCATCTATTCTGCTTCATCTTGAATCTCTCCCTTTCTTCTTTTCTGATTTTCATAAAATAAAATAACAAAACATATCATAGAACTGACAAGTAATAAGACATATCCCCAGATTGTTCCGTTATCACCTGTCTTTACTTTCTTTTTTGAATCAGATTTTGCTGTCTGATTTGATGGATTGGTTTTGTTCAAGCGATTCAAAAAAGTGATCTGATCGATTTTTTCACCCTTTTGATTTTTTACAACAGTCACCGTTTTAAACTGATCCGCTTCATTATAAAATGCTTCCACACTCACATCATAACGACTTTGATCACATGCGTAAGCTTCCTTTGGTTCTGTTGTCTGATAGATCTGATAGTGGTAAATCCCCCTTGTTGTTACTGGAATACTAATCTCAACCGTTTCCTTTTTCTTCATGCTCCAACAATACTGATTCTCCTTACTTCCTTTTGGCATCGGAGCTTCACTTTGATTGGTTGTAAGAACGTAGGAAAATTCTTCTGCCTGTTCTTTTGCTTCATTTTCAACAACCTGTACGACAGGAATTTTTACTTCGGCTGCATTTTCAGATGCAAACACCGGTATCTGCATACTCAGGAAAAGAAGCAGGCTAAGCACTATGATATTTATTTTCTTTAAATCAAGGATGTTCATCGTTTTTCTTTCCCTTCTTTCTTAGTATTTGGTCAAGTATTAATAGGATAAGAAGAAGTAGTATGAGCCAGAAAAGAACCGGAACGGATATGACCAGTTTTCGGATCTGATCGATCCCGGTTCCTACATTTTTCGGTTTCTCTTTTTCAGGATAAACCTGCTCCGTAAGTCTTCCTACCAATATATTTCTTCCATTTGTCATTTCTGAAGTACATGTAATCAGTAAAACCAAATGGTCTTCTTCTGTAACGTTAAGATTTCGTTTATATAAAGCATTGTCCAAGATTTCCTGCAGATACTCCTGTTTTGCCTCCGATGTTTCCGGGCAAACACTAAAGAGTCGCTCATTATAAGCATCTGCCTGAAGCAATGCATAAAATTCGATTCCATGATCTTTCCCATCAAAAAACAGATTTCCGTAGGGATGTTCATCAAAATACTTCTTCTCTGTAAAAAGTCCCACATCTCCAAACATTTTATGCTTTTCCATGTGGTGTCCATAGATCAGATTGTTAAAATCTGAAAAATCCGGTGAATTGGCACAATGTAAAAAAATGGAACCACTTAAGGAATAATTTCCTTCCGCATCCGTATTCATATACGTATCATCATCCTCTGCCTGAAGCAAAGGATAATTGACATTTGTATCGTTGATCCGAATCCAGCCAAAAACATCTGGATTGATCTTCTGTAATTCTTCAAATGATTTCGTATGGTTTTCGCTTGGCATATAGGCTTCGTAGTTCTTTGCATCCGCTGACTCAAACACCTGATTGGAATCCCATAACATATAACAGGACAAAAACATCAGCAAAAGGATCAGCATAAGTGCGATAAAATTTACCACATGATCGATTCCGCTTACTATGCTCTTTGCTAATCTTTTCATATCTACTTGTCCTTATCTTCCCTTCTTGTTAAGAAAGGGGATGCGACAGTGCCCTGCCGCACAGCATCCCCTTTTAAATCCATTTAATTCTTTTTAATTATCTTCTGCGTTTGAAAGCAACAAATCCAAAGAGTGCTGCGCCGCAAAGAGCGATCATCAGAACGTATGGAAGTGTGTTCATGATAATACCTGTTGTTGGTACATGGTTGTATGTATTTGTTACATCAACTGTATTTTTGTTCTGTCCAAGTTTATCGTTATCGCCATCTACAGCTGTAAGATCTTCATGATATTTTCCTGCTGCAACAATTTTTGCATCGCCACCATTAAGTACAACGCTAGCACTACCCTTATAGTTTGCTGCTCCAGTCTCTTTTACAGTGATCTTTGTTCCAACCGGAAGACCTGTGAATTTCAGACTATCATTATGTTTCAGAGTAAATGTATAAGCCCCTTCTGTTAATGAAACATCTTCTCCGTTACCCTTTACACCACCAAGTGTATTTGCATCAGTTCCTTCTGGGAATGCAAATGTTGCTGTAAAATTAAATGTGGCACTTGAATCTATACTTCCTTCCGGTGCAGCGATTGTCTTAGATACTTTTAATGCACCATTATCGTTATAGGTTGGATTTGGCGTAGATGGATTCGGTCCTGTACCAGCTTCCTGTACATAAGTGTTGACAAAGTTAAATGTATTGCTGTCTGCTTTATCGCCAATGTCTACTTTACCTTCTGCTGTATTACCTTTATCATCCTTTGTCTTATTTACAACGATTTGATCAACCTTACAAGCTCCAGTCGAATCCTCTACAACATAAACAGTCATTTTGTACTCAGCTTTAGACATGATCAGCTTTTCGTAAGCACTATCAGTAATAACCGGATTAGATTCTGTCTCTTTTACAGTATATTCATACTTTCCTGCCTCAGTAAAAGGAGCAAATGTAATCTCGCTACTAACTTTCTTATTTGTTCCCGTCTCACTATCTGTGAAACTAATACTTGGAATTTTACAAGCAACCGTTGACGTTACCACATCAGCGCCTGTTGTATTCTGTGTGGCAGTAAAATTGAACTTCATTGCTTTTCCAACTTCTGTGTTGTAAGTCTTGCTGATGTAAGCTTGTGTCACCTTTTTTGTTTCTCCGCCTGCATCTGCTGCAAATGCTGGCATTGCCAGTCCCATTGTCATAGCGCCTGCTGCGACAACAGCGAGCATCTTTTTAGATAATTTTTTCATGCTCATGATTTCTTTCTCCCTTGTGAAATTTTTATACTTTTATATTTGATTAACGGATGTGGAACTTAAATTCCCCTGCTCCGAATAATCGCGATGACTTTTCCCCGGATGTCTTTTAGATTAATGCATCCATAAATTCGGCTGTCACTGGCCTTTGGTCTGTTGTCTCCAAGTACAAAGACCTGACCTTCTTTCACCGTAAGTGGGAAATCGACTCCGTTTTTAAACCGGGTCGTATCAAAACAGATATCCTGCGAGATCTGTTCTGCTCCATTGATCGTAAGTCCGTCTTTTGTAATGTCAACCGTATCACCGGCAACCGCTACAACACGTCCGGTCGTTGTTTTATTATCCTTTTCAAAAACTGCAACATCTCCGGATATAAATCTGTGATCCAGTCGGTAATATACAACCAGATCCCCATCCTTAATGGATGGTTTCATAGAGATATCGTTAATTCTTACGATTCCATAAAGAAAAGTGAAGATCAAAAAGATTACTAAAATAAGAATCACAATCTTTAATAACAGCTGCACAAGATCCTGCGCGATCGTTGTCTCCTGTACGGTATTTTCCTTACTTTTTTGTTTATCATTTCTCTTCTTCATGTTACGCTTCCGTCTCTAAACTTAAACTTACAAGGTTTTAGTTAAATATAATTATAGCTTTTTCTTTTTTTCTTTCAATACAATGAAATTGTAAATTTTTTCACACTTCTTTATCACTTTTGTTCTATAAAACAGATCCATCTGATCTGTTTTAAACTGTTTTTTTGATCCATTCGCTTTTCGTTGACACTGTTTGAAGACAGCGAAGTAAGGAATCTGAAAATGCGCCGCATGCTCCATCTAGGATCATCTCTACTGCTTCTTTTGGAGAGATCTTTCTCTTATAAGGACGTACATGAACCAATGCATCATAGGCATCTGCAAGACCTACTACCTGTGCACAAAGCGGGATTTCTTCTCCCTTTAATCCATCCGGATACCCGGATCCGTCATAGCGTTCATGGTGATGTCTGCAGATCTCATAACTATACTGATTCAGTTTTTCCGTTTCCTTTCCCTTCGGGAACCATTTGGTCATTTCCGCACCAACAAGCGGATGTTCTCTGATAATGCTCCACTCTTCCTCTGTCAGTTTCCCGTTTTTATTTAAGATTTCTATTGGAACACGGATCTTTCCAATATCATGAATCGGGGCCAGTTGGGCGATCACATCCATCTCTTCATCCGTGATTCCATATTCCGGATATTCTTGCTGTAACTGGCAATAGATCTGCTTGGTATAATACCCAATCTGATCCTGATAGTCTGCTTCTTTCAACTGATTATGTTCTAAAACAGTACTTAATAAAGAAATCGTATCCCAGAACTGTCTGGTGATCGTTTCCTCTTTTTTATCTAATTCCTGCTTCATTTTTAAGACACTTGGAGAAACACGCTGTTCCTGATGTAAGGTGATCATTACGGTATGTTCCCTCTCATCGATATGTTTGATTGCTTTCACCCAAACATACGGATGAAACGGATGAGCATCTACTCTGCGATAAAAAAGTTGCCTTTCCATGCATCTACCAGGCATTTTTTCTCTTAGGCTCTCACCAGATAAAAACTGCTTCACCTTTCTTTGATCCGGTTCATAAACATATTTTGTTACATATCGGTTGATAAACGTATCATACGATCTGTTTTTTTCCACTTCTTCATAAATTGCATGGTCCTGTGAATAGACACAGTCATACTTCTTATGCTGCAAATCCACTTTCAAGATAATATAAAGCGGTTCTAAGCACGGTGCTTCCGTTTGTGCAGGATGAAACACTTTCTGTTGCATAATTGATTTCCCCTCAACAACTACTCTACTGCCAAGGATTCCTTTTTTATCACAAAAGTGTACCTTGTCCTCTTAAAACTACTTAAAATCTATCATTTTATAATATTTTATTATACGCCCTTCTTTTCTTACGTATAATGCAAAAGAGTGATAATTTTCTTCTACTTTCTTTATACTTCGGATAATAAAGATTCTCTCTTTTTTATGCACAAAAATCACCGTCCCTACAGCTCCTATGTCTGTAAAAACAGTGATTGTTACTGATTCATACTGATTCCTTCTCTTTATAAATGTTCCGCTACTTTACGCTTCATATCTACATAGTATAATCAATTTAACAGAAAAAAAATCAACCGTATATAATATTTCTTTAATATTTATATTAATATTTTCAATTTCAGTCAAAAATTAATATGTCTATCAACAAATGATACATCTTCTGTAACTCTTGATTTTCTCGTCTAACGATTTCAATTCTATGATAAAACGGAACTGACTTATCAGAATACAACTTTTGCGCTTCAAGTGGTAGCAGTAAAATTGGCATCTTACGAAGATCACTTAAAGCAATGCTATTTTGTCCGCTGCCTTTTTTTAATGCATGGATCTGCGGAGTAGCTGCAAGTAAATATTGATATAAATATTCTGCTGTTATTCTGTCAGGATCTGGGCGGATCGTCGTAACGCTCCGTAAAAATTCGATCGAATCAAGATCTTCCTGAAGATAGGCAATATTTCCTATAGTTCCAGCAGTCGTTAGGAGTATATCATCCCCCTTTGAGGTACCAGTTCGTTTGTGGATTCTCTGGTATGCCTCATAATCAATCCGTTTATCCGATGGAGATGGGACCACCTGGCCATCTCTAATATTACTCGCTCCATATAGCCAATATTGTCCTTTAGGGTCCTCAGAAACAGAGCCATGTTCTCCGTCAGTCAGATGTTTTGTAACATCTTCCAGCCTTACCAACTCCCAGTTTTCAGGAATTTCACGCTTTAATTTCTCACACCATGTAAATTCCCCTATGCAACCATCGTATGGTATCTGGTAATCCAAAAACCAATGGTTAAAAATATAAGATAATAATTTCTTCGACTCTGAACCTCTCCCCTTCTTTTTATTTTAATCTCGAGACATCACTTTTCTCTACTTCGGTCTTTATCTACCTATAATGATTCCTTCCTTATAAATTGTTCTAAAGTTTTTTCGGACCAGCTCTCGCCAAGAATACCAGCTAATTTATAACATCTATTATCTTTTCCATCAATGATAAACCACTGACAGAACGTTGTATCTCAACACTATACACGAAATATTGTAAAAAGTTTGGAATAATTCAGAAGAGCTCTCACAAGGCTCGTAAAACATTTGTGTCTAACTTGTTATCAAACGGAGTCAACATCAACACTGTAAGACAGGCAGCAGGACATGCGGATAAGAGAACCACTTACAATTACTTGCCGTAACATATCAAAAAGCCATGAAACCCTTGTAAATCAAGGCTTTCCAGCGCACAAAAAATCACCGTCCCCACAGCTCCAATGTCTGTAAAAACAGTGATTGTCAGTGCGCGATCAGGGGTTCGAACCCTGGACACCCTGATTAAGAGTCAGGTGCTCTACCAACTGAGCTAATCGCGCATTCTTTTGTTTTTGTGTCTCGTGTTCCTCAACACAAATAGTATTATATATCAGTTGTTGCCGGAATGCAACCCCTTTTTTCAAATTTTTTCATTTTTTTCAAAATTATTAATTTCATATACAATTTAGACGATATCAACAACGTTTATTCTTTCCCTTGTCTTTGTGGCAATATCCCGTATTTAAAATTCGATATACCTCCTCGAAGGATCTGCAAATGCAGACAATCCTTCGATTCAGTCTCTGATGGCAATAACACAACTCACGGATCCCGGCTTTCCAACATTTCCCCCGTCTCATCCTGTTCTCCTGTGAATCCCACTCTTTCTATATAATATATGAAACTTATTTGTTACTGTTCACTCCCGTGTCAATCACTCTGCTGATTGACACGGAGGATGTGTGTTTTGACTTGAATGCATCTCGCCCCATCGCCAAAGGCGATTTAAAATGGCGAGATGCGTTGCTGGTCGCACATCGTGTGAACAGTAACACTTATTTTCTCTGTGCAATCAGTTTATTGATCGGATTTCCTTTTTCTGAAAACTTCTGCTCGTACTCTGTCATAATATTTCCTTCATTCATCTCTTCCTGATGATGCAGATCATAAGTATAAGCAATCAATGCCCATCCGGCTTCTTTCACCTGTTCCAGAGAAAAGTTAAAAAGTTCTGTATTATCTGTCTTAAACTCTACTCTTCCGCTTTCCACAAGCACTTTTTCGTATCTTGCGAGGAATTCCGTAGATGTCAATCTACGCTTCGCATGTCTTGCCTTCGGCCACGGATCCGAGAAGTTCAGGAAGATCTTATCCACCTCTGCCGGTGCAAACACATTTTCAATCTCTCTTGCATCCATACAGATAAAACGGATATTCTCCAGCATTTCAAATTCTTCTGTATCATACTTTTCAAGTGCGCGGAGCAGAACGCTGGAATAACGCTCAATTCCTATAAAATTAATCTCTGGATGTGCCTTTGCCATATTTAGAATAAATTGTCCTTTTCCCATCCCAATTTCAATCTGAATCGGCTTTTCGTTACCAAACACATGGTTCCAGTTTCCTTTCTGTTCTTCCGGTTTCTTGATCACTGTATGATGTGCGTCGATCACACCATCTGCTCTTGGTATATTTCTTAATCTCATTAATTATAATCTCCTGATATTCTCTGACAGATCTGTCACATTACAAATCTGCCGGTTTATTTTTACACATGCATTATCATAACATGAATTAACCCGTCTCACAAGCAAACAGATTCCAGAAAAGCTTGTATTTTTCTCCAAAAGGTGTATTATAAAAGATATTATGAATTTCTAACAAAAAGGAGGCTGGTTATGGACTCTATTATAAACAAATTGACAGAGATTGAATCCACCGCATCTGCAATCGTGCAACATGCAGAAGCCGAAAAATCCGCATTAGATGAAAAATTCGACAAAAAGCGGATGGATTTCGACAAAGAGCTTGAAGCTGATACGCAGCGGCAGATTCAGGGAATTCGTGACAAACTGGAATCGGAGACCTCACGGATCTTATCCGGGCAAAGTCAGGAAAGTCAGGATGAACTCGACGCCCTGCAGAAGGAATACGATGAAAAGCATTCTGATTATGCTCATGAGATTCTCCGACGGATCACTGAGGTGTAGCCTATGGGAAATCTACTGGAATACAGTGGTATTGTAACGAAAACCCGGGCAATGGAAGCCAAACTCCTTACCCCGGCACAGTTTAAGGAAATTGCTTCTCTACATAATGTTCCCGAGGTAGTTGAATATCTGAAGAAAGAAACTGCTTACGCAGATATTTTAGAAGAACTGGCCCCCGAACAGCTTCACAGAGGAAGTATTGAGAAGATTCTGACTCGCTCACTTTACCGCGACTACGCAAAGCTTTATCGCTTTTGCGGACAGAAGCAGCGCAAGCTTATGAAGCTACGTCTGAAATCTTATGAAATCGAGCTGATCAATTATTGTTTAAGGATTGTGATCAACCATTATCAGAAACCTTTTGATCTTGATTACAAACGTCCTTTCTTCGACCGGTATTCACAGATATCGATTGAAAAACTGATCACCTCACGCACCACTGATGAACTGATCGAGACATTAAAGGAGACAGAATATTACGAACCATTAAAGAAATTAAAGAATTCTCCTTCGGTCACTCTTTATGACTACGATCTGGCATTAAATCTTTATTATTTTACAACTCTTTGGAAAGCACGGAAAAAGGTCCTGAAAAAGGAAGACAAAGAATTATACCAGCGGGATTGTGGCACTCAGATTGATCTGCTCAACATGCAGTGGATCTACAGAGCGAAGAAATATTTTAATATGAAACCTGCTGACATTTACCAGCTGATTCTTCCGATCCACTATCGTCTGTCTACTGACTTGATCAAAGGAATGGTCGAGGCAACAACATTAGAGGAATTGCAGACACTATGCAATCAGACGCCTTATGCCCGCCGCTATGAATCCACTGAGCAGCTTACCATGGAGCAGATGTATTCAGAATGTCTCCATCATCTGTACACTATTGACAGAAGGCGGAATCCATACTCCATCGCCGCTGTCAACACTTACCTCTTCTTAAAAGAAGAAGAAATCAAAAAACTGACTACCGCTCTGGAATGCATCCGTTACGGACTGACACCGGGCGAGACGTTAGCGTACGTTGGAGGTAGAACCCAATGATTGTTAAAATGAAATTTATCAACATTTCCGGTCCCAGGGATGATATCGACCGTGTCACAGACTTGTATCTCTCACGTTATGAGATCCAGCTGGAGTCCGCACTGTCCGAACTCAAGACAGTCGATAATCTTCGCCCGTTCGTAGAGCTTAATCCGTACCGGGATGTACTTGCCCAGGCAACTCAGTTCGTCGGTTATCTTCCGAATGTAGATGATGTTACACCGGATGATTCTTTAGGTCTTGACGACATGTTTGAAGTTGTTCGCAAAGCCTGCGAGGATTATGAAGGTCTGCAGGCAAAGAAAGAGAAAAAGAAAGCTAAGATTGAGGAACTTCGTGCGAAACAGCAACTGCTCTCTCCATTCCGCCCCCTCGACTGTGATCTTCACAAGGTCCTCGGATATCGATATATTACATATCGTTTCGGACGGATCGCGCTGGAATCTTATCACAAGATGAATAAATATCTGATGGATGATTTAAGTGCAATCTTCGTTGAAGGAGAACGTGATGAAAGCTTCGTATACGGTGCTTACTTCGTTTCTCCGGGAGAGGCGCAAAAGGTAGATGCTGTTTTCCGTTCTCTTCATTTTGAACGCATTGATCTGAAAGATGAATTTGAAGGAACTCCGGCTTTCGCTTACCAGTCACTGGAACGTGACATTGCACGGATCAATCTGGAGATCCAGGATCTGGATAAAGAAGCCGGTGAGATGCTTTCTGACAGAGCTCCACAGCTTATCGCAGCGAAAAACCGTCTGGAGGAACTCTCCAAGAACTTTGACATCCGTAAGATGGCTGCCCGGATGAAAGACAGCCAGGATGATTCTTATATTCTCTGCGGTTGGATGGCAGAAGATGATGTAGAGAAGTTCTTAGAAGAGATCAAGGATGATGATAAAGTCTTTGTTGTTGTCGAAGATGACCATGATGCATACTTCGGCGAACCGCCGACAAAGCTGGAAAACCCGAAGCTATTCAAACCATTTGAGATGTACATTCAGATGTATGGTCTTCCGGCTCACAATGAGATGGATCCGACTATTTTCGTAGCGATCACATACTCCTTTATTTTCGGAGTTATGTTCGGAGATGTCGGACAGGGACTTTTGCTTTTAATCGGCGGAGCCTTGATTTATCACTTTAAGAAAGCTCCACTTGCCGGAATTATCGCAACTGCCGGTGTATTTTCCACAATCTTCGGATTTATGTTCGGAAGTATCTTCGGATTTGAAGATATCATCGAACCATTGTGGATACGACCGATCGACCATATGACTACACTGCCGTTCCTCGGCAAACTGAACACAGTGTTTATCGTTGCTGTCGCATTTGGTATGTTCCTGATCATCGTAGCGATGATCCTACATATTATCAATGCCGCAAGAAGCAAAGATATCGAAAGTACCTGGTTTGATCCAAACGGTGTGGCAGGACTTATTTTCTACATTGCCGTTGTAGTAACCATCGTTCTCTTTATGACAGGCAATCCGCTTCCGGGTGGTATTGTCATGGGTATCATGTTTGGTGTCCCGCTGCTTCTCATTTTCCTGAAAGAGCCGCTGACCCGCATGATTGAGAAACGTGCCGACAAGATGGAAACAGGCCCTGGAATGTACATCGTACAAGGCTTTTTCGAGATGTTTGAGACATTGCTCAGTTATTTCTCAAACACTATTTCCTTTATCCGTATCGGTGCATTTGCTGTCAGCCATGCCGCTATCATGGAAGTAGTACTTCAGCTGGCCGGTGCTGAAAGCGGAAATCCGAACTGGTTCGGAGTAATCTTCGGCAACCTGTTCGTATGCGGATTCGAAGGACTGATCGTAGGTATTCAGGTACTTCGTCTGGAATATTATGAGATGTTCAGCCGTTTCTACAAAGGAAGCGGACGTGCATTCGACCCATATACAAAAAAGAAAACGAAATAACTGTCTGGCTTAAATCTATGACAGCCATAAAATGTATAGAAATCAGGAGGATTCCACTATGAGTTTAGCAACAAAAATCATCTTTATCGCAGCACTTGTTTTAAGTATCATCATCCCATTCGGATATTATCTGATCGGTGAAAAAAACAAAAAACGCTACAAACGTACAATCGGTGTCAACGCATTTTTCTTCTTCGGCGCATTTGCCATTGCATCTATCATGATGCTTGCAGGTCCGGCAAATGTACAGGCTGCTGAAGCTGCCGCATCTTCCGGTGCTACAATCGCAACAGGAATGGGATATCTTGCAGCCGCACTTGTTACAGGTCTTTCCTGTATCGGCGGTGGTATCGCTGTTGCAAGTGCAGCCAGCGCAGCACTTGGAGCAATCAGCGAGGATTCCAGCGTTCTTGGTAAATCCTTGATCTTCGTAGGACTTGCCGAAGGTGTTTGTCTGTACGGACTGATCATCTCTTTCATGATCTTAGGAAATCTCTAATTTCTGATTTTCAACAGAAAGGAGCCGCCTATGAAAATGTATCTGATCAGTGACAATGTCGACACTTACACCGGAATGCGTCTTGCCGGTGTAGACGGAGTTGTCGTCCACGAACGTGATGAGCTGAAACAAGCTTTGGAAAAAGTACTTTCCGATCCGACTGTCGGCATTGTTCTTCTGACTGAGAAGTTCGGTCAGGAATTTCCTGACATTATCGACACTTTCCGACTGGAACGAAAGATGCCGTTATTGATCGAAATTCCTGACCGCCACGGAACCGGTCGTCAGAAAGACTTTATCACCTCATATATCACTGAGGCGATCGGACTGAAATTATAAACGCAATTATATTACGAACTAAAGGAGGGATTCCTCTTGACTCTGGAAGAAAAAATCGCACACCTGCAAACCACATCCATGGAGCAGGCCCGCTTAGAGGGAAATGTCATCATTGACACCCATCAGGCTGCCTTGGAGAAGGTTTTCGAAGATCATAAGGCAGAAGCCACAAGACAGTCAGAGACTCGCATCAAGGCGGAAGCTGCCAATGCGAAGCTCTCGCTGAATCAGGCGCTCGCCAAGTCCCAGCTGGAGATCAAACGTCGTCAAAACAAGGTTCAGCAGGAATTGAAAGACAAGATCTTCGAGGAAGCAGACGCATTAATCGATGAATTTATGAAGACAGAAGCTTATGATGATTTTCTTATCAAATGCATCCGCAAAGCGGTGGCTTTTGCCGGAAATGATGAGCTTACGATCTATATTAACCCAACTGATGAAAAAAGACGTTCTGATCTGGAAGGTGCTACAAGAGTTCATCTGACGATCAGCGCCGAAGATTTCCGGGGCGGTGTCCGTGCTGTCATCCGTTCCCGCAACATTTTGATTGATAATTCCTTCAGCACACAGCTGAAAGAACAGTATGACAAATTTGTATTTTTAGGAGGTGACGGCATTGCTTAAGACAGCAAAAATTTACGGCATCAATGGTCCCGTCATTTATCTGAAAGGCAACACAGGATTTCGTATGTCCGAGATGGTCTATGTCGGCGAACAGAAGTTAGTCGGAGAAGTCATTGCACTGGATAAAGATATGACAACCGTTCAGGTTTATGAGGAAACAACGGGGCTTCGCCCGGGCGAAGAAGTTATTGCCAGCGGAAGTCCGGTATCCGTAACACTTGCACCCGGTATCCTGAACAACATTTTTGATGGTATCGAACGTCCACTGGAAGATATCGCAGAATCCTCCGGTGGCGCATTTATCACACGCGGTGTCAGTGTCGATTCTCTGGACCGTACAAAGAAATGGAAAACACACATCACTGTAAAGCAGGGAGATTATCTCCATGCAGGTGATATTATCGCAGAAGTTCCTGAAACACATGCGATCACTCATAAATGTATGGTTCCTCCTGAAGTAGAGGGAACTGTTCTTGTCACTGTCGCAGATGGTGAATACACAATTGACGAACCTCTGGTTCGTCTGGAACTTCCTAACGGAGAGGAGAAAGAGCTGACTATGACTCAGCACTGGCCGATCCGTACTCCGAGACCGACTCATCATCGTTTCCCGGCATCTGTTCCGCTTGTTACCGGACAGCGTATCATCGATACCATGTTCCCGATCGCAAAAGGCGGTACTGCTGCCATCCCAGGTGGATTCGGAACCGGAAAGACAATGACACAGCATCAGATTGCGAAATGGGCTGATGCAGATATCATCATCTATATCGGATGCGGTGAACGTGGAAATGAGATGACTCAGGTTCTAGAAGAGTTCAGCGAACTGACCGATCCTCGTACCGGCAAACCTCTGATGGACCGTACTACACTGATTGCCAATACTTCCAACATGCCTGTTGCTGCCCGTGAAGCCAGCATTTACACCGGACTCACTCTGGCAGAATATTACCGTGACATGGGCTACGATGTAGCGATCATGGCCGACTCTACTTCCCGTTGGGCGGAGGCTCTTCGAGAGCTTTCCGGACGTTTGGAAGAGATGCCTGCCGAGGAAGGCTTCCCGGCATACCTTGCATCTCGCCTGTCTGCATTCTATGAGCGTGCCGGCATGATGCATAACCTGAACGGAACCGACGGTTCTGTCACGATCATCGGTGCAGTTTCCCCGCAGGGCGGTGACTTCTCCGAACCGGTCACACAGAACACCAAACGTTTCGTCCGCTGCTTCTGGGGACTGGATAAGAGTCTTGCCTACTCGAGACATTTCCCGGCGATCCACTGGCTGACCAGTTACAGTGAGTATCTGAATGACTTAAGCCATTGGTATCAGGACAATGTGTCTCCAAAATTCGTTGACTACCGCAACCGTCTGATGGCACTGTTGAATCAGGAAAGTAGTCTTCTTGAGATCGTAAAACTGATCGGAAGTGATGTACTCCCGGATGACCAGAAACTTGTCCTTGAGATTGCCCGTGTGATCCGTCTTGGTTTCCTGCAGCAAAATGCATTCCACCCGGATGACACCTGCGTTTCTATGGAAAAACAGTTCCTGATGATGGATACGATCCTGTACCTTTACAAGCAGGCACGTACCCTTGTCACAATGGGACATCCGATGTCCGTATTAAAATCTGAGAATATTTTCGATCGTGTCATTGCGATCAAATATGATGTTCCAAATAACCGCCCGGAAATGTTTGCACAGTATCACAGAGATATTGACGCTTTCTATCAGCACGTACTTGAGAAAAATGCATAAGGAGGGACCACTATCATGTCAATTGAATATCTTGGCTTAAGCAGTATCAACGGCCCTCTGATCGTGTTAGAGGGCGTACAGGACGCCTTTTACGATGAGATCGTAGAATTTGTCGTAGACGGCACAGAACGCAAAATAGGACGTATTGTAGAGATTTACGAAGACAAGGCAGTAATCCAGGTCTTCGAAGGTTCTGAAAATATGTCCCTGAAAAATACACATACGAAACTGACCGGACACCCGATGGAGATTGCACTCTCCCCGGATATCCTTGGCCGTACCTTCAACGGTATCGGACAGCCGATCGATGACCTCGGGCCGCTTGTCTCCACTTTAAAAAGAGATGTGAACGGACTTCCGCTCAACCCGGTCCGCAGAGAATATCCAAGAAACTATATCCGCACCGGAATTTCCGCGATCGACGGACTGACAACTCTGATCCGCGGACAGAAGCTTCCGATTTTCTCCGGAAATGGACTTCCGCACGATCAGCTTGCTGCACAGATCGTAAAACAGGCCTCTCTTGGAAGCGATTCCGATGAAAAATTTGCAATCGTATTTGCTGCTATGGGTGTAAAGCATGACGTTGCTGATTTCTTCCGCAACACATTTGAAGAAAGCGGTGTTGCCGATCACGTGGCAATGTTTTTGAACCTGGCAAATGACCCGGTTGTAGAACGTCTGATCACGCCAAAGGTTGCACTGACAGCTGCGGAGTATCTGGCATTTGAACAAAATATGCATATCCTCGTTATCCTTACCGATATGACTTCTTTCGCAGAAGCCATGCGTGAAGTCTCTTCCTCAAAAGGAGAGATTCCCAGCCGTAAAGGATTCCCGGGATATCTGTACAGTGAACTGGCAACCATCTACGAGCGTGCCGGTATTGTACAAGGCGTAAACGGCTCTGTAACACAGCTTCCGATTCTTACTATGCCAAATGACGATATCACCCACCCGATTCCTGACCTGACAGGATACATTACCGAAGGACAGATCGTACTTGACCGCCCGCTTCATGGACAGTCAATCTACCCTCCGATCAATATCCTGCCATCTCTTTCCCGTCTGATGAAGGACGGTATTGGAGAAGGTTTTACACGTGAAGATCATCAGGATCTTGCCAATCAGTTATTCTCCGCTTATGCAAAGGTTGGAGATGCAAGAAATCTGGCTTCTGTTATCGGTGAAGATGAACTTTCACCACTGGATAAGAAATATCTGGAATTCGGAATCGACTTTGAACAACACTACATCGGTCAGGGTGTTAATGAGAACCGTACGATGGAAGAAACTTTGGATCTGGGATGGAAACTTTTAGGAAAACTCCCTAGAGAAGAACTCGACCGTGTTGATACGAAGATTCTTGATAAATACTATAAACCTGCTGTAGAAGACTAGGGAAAGGAGGGAGCTTCATGGATCCACGTACATTTCCAACAAAGGGTAATCTGATGCTGGCCAAGAACTCTCTTGCACTTGCCCGGCAGGGTTATGATCTGATGGATAAGAAGCGTAACATCCTGATTCGTGAACTGATGGATCTGATCGAAGAAGCACGCACCATACAAGAAGAGATTGATTCGACTTTCACTTATGCTTATCAATGCCTGCAGCGTGCTAATATCGAAAACGGTATCAGCATGGTAGAACAGCTTGCCTATACTGTACCGATTGAAAATTCTATCACGATCCAGACGCGAAGTATCATGGGAACCGAGATTCCTCATGTGAAATATATCCCGGACGCAGGTCAGCCGACCTATGCTTTCAGTACCACAAAGGAATCGATTGATATTGCCCGTGAGGCCTTCCGCAAGGTAAAGGACCTTACGATCAAGCTTTCCATGGTAGAAAACGCTGCTTACCGTCTTGCAAGTAATATTAAGAAGACGCAGAAACGAGCAAATGCACTTCAGAATATTACAATTCCAATGTATTCGAATCTGGTCTACTCGATCACCAATGCACTGGAAGAAAAAGAGCGTGAAGAGTTCACGCGTCTGAAAGTGATCAAGAGAATGAAAGAGAAAAAAGCCTCCGGTTAACTTCCGGGGGCTTTTCCTTACTGAAGGAGGAGTGTTATGAGTATCCCTAACTATTCATTATTCTACTGCTGCAATGATCTGATATTCTTTTTCAAAAGTCTCTCCGACCTCTACCTTATTAATTCCAGGCTTCTCAGAGATTTCTTTATCAAATCCAATATTATCGCATCTTCCCATCCATGGTTCCAGGCAGACAAACGGTGCGTCTTTTACGGACCAGATTCCATAGCTTGGGAATCCTTCAGACTTAACTCCCACATACGGAGTTCCGTCTTTATGACAGATCCATGCTTCTTCAATCTGCGTATTATCAAAGATCAACGCATCATTTTCAAAAAGTTCTTCTGTCAACGGATATGTCTCTTCATTCAGTTTCATCTCATGCAGTTCCTCCGGATCAGGAGCCATTTCTTTCATATTGATCAAACAATACTTCAATTCATCTTTTCCAGGGAACTTCAGAATATAATCTGTCTTTCCTTCCTCGTTCTTTGCAAAGCGGAAGGCCGGATGCGCTCCGATTGTGAAATAAATTGTCTCATCAGACGGATTCTTTACTTCCCATTTTACATGGAGTACGTTTTTTTCCAGTGTGTAAGTAATGAAAAGTTCAAAATCAAATGGATAAACTTCCTTCATCTCTTCTGTTGATGTCAGAAGAAAGGTTGATGTTTCTTTGCCTGCATGAATACATTTGAACTCACTGTCTCTTGCAAATCCATGCTGTGATGTCGGATACTGTGTACCGTTGATCTTCACTGTGTTCTTATAGGTTTTTCCCACATTTGGAAATAACACCGGTGAATGACGTTTCCAAAATTGGGGTTCTGCATCCCAGAGAAGATCTGTACCTGTTTTCTTGTTATACAGTTTTGTCAGCTCCGCACCATGCTCTGCAATCTCTACGCTGAGCACATCATTCTCCATTTTAATCATGATTTTCTTCCTCCTTTATTCCCCTTTAATTTTTATCGGACTGTTCTACCTGTACGCAATTATCTACCAGATAGTCCAGTACTTTATCACGAAGGATTGCATCTTTCAGAACATCTTCTCCCACCTGCTCTTTGTAGGTATCCAGATCTGCTCCTGCCTTGTCCGCATACTCCTGCATTCCTTCTTCGTATTCCTTATCAGACGGTTCCAGTTTCTCTTTCTTTGCGATTAGTTTTACAGCCTCTTCAAGCTGCACAGCCTGTTTTGCGGATTCCTCAATTTTTTCGTTAAATTTATCTTCTGTCATATTCAGATAAGTTGTAATGAAATCATTCAGCTCTACTCCGTACATCTGTGCAATCTGTGTATAGTAGTCATTTGCCTGTTTCACCTGCTCGTCTACCGCACCGTCAGGATATTTATTTACCTCTATCTGATCCAGTAAAGCAGTCTGTACTTCTTGTTTCAACTGTGAATTACCTGAATCGTCCTGCTGCTCCTGAAGAGAATTTTTCACCTCTTCCTTGTATTCATCAACCGTCTTGCTGCTTTCACTATTATTCACAACCCACTCGTCTGTAAGCTCCGGTGCTACTTTCTGATAAATCTTATTCAATACAATGTGAAAATTCGCCGGTTTTCCCGCAAGATCCGCACTCGGATATCCCTCCGGAAACTGTACAGTGATATCAAATTCTTCACCTGTATTATGTCCCACGATCTGATCTTCAAATCCCTGGTAATCTCCGGATGCTCCGATAAATGAACCTGATCCAAGCTCTAGATCATATCCTGTAGCTGAACCACCGTCAAATGCAGTTCCATCCATCGTGCCTGTATAATCAATATTTACCCAGTCTCCACTCTGTGCCGCGCGGTCTGTTACATCCTGTTCTGTCGCAGCAGCTTCCAGTCTGGACTGTACCTCCTGCTCTACAGAATCATCGGACACCTCGTTTTTGGCAACCTCTGTTACTTCAAGTCCTTTATATTTGTTCACTGTCACATAATCATTAGACAACTTACCACTTCCGCATCCTACTAAAGATGCTGTCATCAGAACCGCTGTAAGAACCGCAATCACTCTTTTTTTCATTTTCCTGTTTCTCCTCTTTTATAATCTCTTTTTTATTTTTTGTCTTATCCACTATAAAAGTGGTGACAGTAATCTGGAAAACTGTTCCTTGAACCGGATCAGTAAATTCCTCTCCTCATATATCTTTCGTGTCACTTGCGTACTCATTGTCATATCATTCTCAAAAGCTCTTTCCAGCCTCTGCACTGTACGCTCACTATAGATTGTTGCATTCACTTCAAAATTCAGGCCAAAACTTCGGATGTCCATATTCGCTGTACCTACACAGGCAACCATGCCATCTACTGATAATGTCTTTGCGTGAAGGAATCCATTATTATAGACATAACATTTTGCACCTGCTGCAACCATCTCTCCAATGTAGGAATATGTTGCCCAGTAAACGAATGGATGATCTGGTTTGCATGGGATCATAATTCTGACATCTACCCCGGATCTGCTTGCAATCTTCAACGCATCCAGAATGGACGCATCCGGTATGAAATACGGTGTCTGTATATAGACATGATTTCTTGCACTGTGGATCAGATGAAGATAATTGTCATGGATTGTCTTCGTCTGTGAGTCCGGTCCACTTGAGATAATCTGTACCGGATCAAATCCATGCCTGTCATACTGCGGAATCTCAAACAAATGATCTTCCAAAAACAAGTTCTCATGAGCCGCATAATTCCAATCCAGGACAAACCTCACTGCAAGAGATGTTACCGCTGCACCTTCAATACACAAATGTGTATCTCTCCAATAACCAAACTTTTCGTCTTTTCCAATATATTCCCTGCCTACATTGAAACCACCAACAAAGCCAACCTTTCCATCAATCACGACAATCTTTCTGTGATTTCGATAATTCACACGCATCTGAAGCTGTCCCAGAATCGCCGGGAAGAATTCTGCGACCCGAATTCCTTCGCATTTCAGCCTGTCCCAATCTCTTTTGTGCATGGTACGACATCCCATACTGTCAAACAAAACTCTGACTTCTACACCTTCATGTGCTTTCTCGATCAATACCTTCTCTATATCCTGCCACACTTCATCGTTCCTGATAATATAATACTGTACATGGATATATTTCTTCGCACGTTTCATTTCCTCGATCAGTGCATGAAACTTCTCTTTACCATCTGTATAAATACGGATATCATTATTATCTGTCAGAACTGCCTGTCCGGCCTCCAGATTATACAGCACAAGATCCCGGAACCGGTTAAGTGCCGGACTCGTCATCTTCAGCTGCCTGTGATAAATGGTTTCCTCCTGCCTTCGCACAGCGTATTTCAGCTCACCTTCAATCTCCTTTGCCTTAAACATCTTATTCTTGTGATAATCCTGCCCTATGATCAGATATAGAATAAATCCGACAATCGGAATAAAATAAAGCAAAAGCAGCCAGGTCCATACTGCCTGCGGTGATCTTCTTTCAAAGAATACAATAATCAGAGATAAAAGAATATTAATGATAACGATATTCTTCATAATAAAATGAAAAACCATCACCACTGTGTTCCATATTGTCTCTGCCATTCAACTCTCCCTTTCTCTTAATCAACGTGAAAATATTATTGCTCACTATACCCCGTCACATTCTTCGGACAGCGCGTTACTGTTCTATCTTTCTGCAAACAATAATAAACCACCATAATACATAGTATACTCTGTTTACGTCTTAAAAGTAACCCCAAATTGTAAAATTGTCCCCTGTCTGCTTGCACTTTGTAATAAAGAATGTTACAATATTAAATGCGAATTAAGCGGAAAATAGTATATAGGAGGGTTTTATCGTGAGTACACCTATGATAATCATGCTCATCGTCCTCGTAGTTCTCATCGGGGTTTGCGTAGCACTCTATTTCTTCGGAAAGAAAGCGCAGAAGAAGCAGGCTGAACAGCAGCAGCAGATGGACGCAGTTGCGCAGACCGTCAGCATGCTCATTATTGATAAAAAGAAGATGAAGCTAAAAGATGCAGGACTCCCGGCCGTTGTTCTTGAGAATACACCAAAGTATTTAAGACGTTCTAAAGTACCGGTTGTAAAAGCAAAGGTTGGACCAAAGGTTATGACTCTGATGTGTGACGCAAAGGTTTTCGAAGTTCTTCCGGTGAAGAAAGAAGCGAAAGTCGTTGTAAGTGGTATCTATATCACAGGCATTAAGAGTGTTCGCGGTGGTCTTGATATTCCAGAGAAAAAGAAGAAAAAAGGATTTTTCTCAAAGAAAGAAAAATAAAAACATTAAAATAAGTTCAGTCAAACAATTCGACTGAACTTATTTTTTTAATTCTTTTTCTTTTATTCTTTTCTCGCTGCCTCGTATTTCTTCAATTCTCTCAAAGCCTGACCACCCATCAGATACAGGATCACTGTATTGAAGATCGTCATTAGTCCGATCCCGACATCACCCAGATCCCATACAAATGTATACGCTGCGATTCCTCCGATGAATAACATCACAAGCGCAAGCACTTTATATGCTGTCTGGGACGCCCAGTTATCACCGAACAGATACGCCACATTACTTCTTGCATAAAACAGAATTCCAAGAAATGTAGAAAAGCTGAACAGGAACAGCATCACTGCGATAAAGATCACCCCTGCTTCTCCAAGATGATATCTCATCGCTGTCTGAAGCAGTTCCATTCCTGCAAGACCCTCAATCTGATCCTGTGGAACAAGCAACATAATCATAGCTGTACAGCTACAGATCACAATTGTGTCGATAAATACGCCCAATGCCTGAACAAGTCCTGCCTTTACCGGGAGATCACACTCTGCCGCAGCCGCTGCACATGGAGCAGATCCTGAACCGGCTTCATTTGAGAATAATCCTCTCTTCACTCCGTTCATCAGAACGGCTCCAAAACCACCTGCTGCCACCTGACGGATTCCAAATGCTTCCTCAAAAATACGTGAGAACACCCCCGGTATGCTGGACAGATTTGTAAGGATTAAAAATACTGTGATCAGGAAATAACACACTGCCATAATCGGAACAACAACATCCAGAACCTTTACTGTTGCATTCTTTCGAAGCACGATCACTGCTGCCAGAACCACCAAAATCACAGTTGTATAAATCGGTGGGATAGAAAATGCATTTTCAAACGAAGACGTCACTGAATTACTGATCACCTGGCTAATACCACACCAACAGATTAATCCTGAAATTGCAAACAATACCGCGATCACTGAATATCTCTTTTTCTTTCCCTGATGTTCCTCCATGTAGTGATGGATATAATATGCCGGACCTCCGCGATATCCTCCATACAACGGATCTTTTTCTTTATGAAGCTGTGCAAGTGTTGCCTCAACAAATGCTGTGGAAGAACCGATCAGTGCCGTGATCCACATCCAGAACACTGCTCCAGCTCCACCGGCTGAAATAGCTGCAACAACACCTACCAGATTCCCCATTCCCACACGGGTTGCTGTTGATACAATCAGTGTCTGAAAATTAGACAACCCATCCTCTTTCCCTTTTTTACTATTCAACGATCTTACCATCTCCGGGAAAAGACGGATTGGAAGAAATCTTGTACGGATTGTGAAATAAATTCCTGTTGGAATCAACAGAATAATCAGAAGTGATATTCCCACACTTCCGCCGCCTGGAAGCGGTATCTGAAACAGATCGCCCCATAAAAACGAATATACTTTCTCGATCAGTGTTATTACCATCATCTTATCCTCTCATTCTTATCTTTTTCATTTTTCCGCCTGCTTATCCAAAAATGCCTCGGCGTTCTTGTATCTTAACTAAGCACTGAAAACTTTCCACTGTCCTTGGAAACAATATTCATCCGTATCTTACAGTCTGCCATCGGTTCATGATTTACGTCCAGTTCATAATCAATCTGGACCGCTATCTTATCTTCTTCAAAATCAACCTGAAGGTGTCTCGTATTCACTCCGATCAGCATCTGTCCATAAGGCGTCTTATAAAATGTCTGATTCTTTTTATTTTTCTCAAAGATCATATGAGAGTTTGAAAGACCGCTTTTCACGATCTCTACACATTCATCTCCGTTAATCTTAATTCTGTTCTTGATCACTCCGGAAGTTCCTTCTACAACTTCCTCGTAGACAATATAATGTTTTCCGTTCTTCAAATAATATGTTGCTGGTGTCACAACTTCGATTGCTTCGTTCTCATCTTCTTCTACCTCCGGAGTGACCGCCACAATCTCCTCATGCATTCCGGAAATACTTACCAATACATCTTTTGTCATAAATGAATTCTCCATAGAAAAGAATCAGGAAAATTTCGTTCCGTCAGTCTTTCCGCAACCAACGTACAAGCACGAAATAACTTTCCTGATTCAAAATTACTAATTAATACTCTTCAATATTTACTACATTCGTTGTCGGAACATCAAATGGCATCACTGTATTCGCAAACTTCCTGAACTTCTCAGCCGCATCGCTGACATAGAAGGAATACTCACTATGATGTTCTGTCGTCTCATCATTCGCCATCTCTTCCTCTTCCAACAGACGTTTCAGATCCATCGCTGTCTCATACGCAGGATTCACAATCTGAATCTTATCCCCCATATATTCTCTGATCTTAGATCTGAGAAGCGGATAATGCGTACATCCAAGGATCATCGCATCAATATCTGTATTGCGCATGGATTCGAGATAATACTCAATAATCTCTCTTGTCACAATATGTTCTTTGAATCCCTCTTCCACTAACGGTACGAAAAGAGGACAGGCTTTCTCGATCACTTCAATCTTAGGATTCATTCCCTGAATCACTTTCGTATACATTCCACTCTGAACCGTTGCTTCAGTACCTACCACACCGACTTTTCCATTCGTTGTAGCTTCTACCGCTGCTCTCGCTCCCGGAATGACTACTCCAATGATCGGAAGGTCAAACTCATCCTTCACTGCATCCAATGCAAGCGCACTCGCCGTATTACATGCGATCACAATTGCTTTCACCTGTTTCGTCCTCAGGAAACGGATAATCTGTTCTGAAAAACGAATGATCGTGTTTTGTGATTTACTACCGTATGGAACACGCGCCGTATCCCCAAAATAAACAATGTTCTCATACGGCAATTGTCTTGATATCTCTCTCGCTACAGTCAGTCCTCCGACTCCTGAATCAAACACCCCGATCGGTGCCATCTTTTTATTCTTCATGTCCGTCAAAGTTCTCCCCTTAATCTATCCTTATCAGTTATTTTTATCTTATCGCAGATACACAATTCAGCCATGTAACCTTCTTACAAAGGCTGCATGGCTGAATGTTATATTTCATTACCAGTCATCTGGTAACCATTGCTATTCTATTATAATAACTCAAAGTGATATTTGCAATGCTATTTCACATTTTTACAGAGCAAGAGTCTTTGCTACATCGTACTGATATGCCGGAATTGTCTTCTTCATAGCAAGTGCTTCTTCAATGTCAAAATCAATAAACTGTCCGTTCTTGTATCCTACGACACGGTTTGTCTTTCCCTGGCAAAGAAGGTCGACTGCCATAGCTCCCATTGTAGAAGCATATACTCTGTCCTTACATGTCGGGCTTCCACCACGCTGCATGTGTCCAAGAATTGTTGCTCTTGTCTCAATTCCTGTAGCATCCTCGATTCTCTTTGCCATATTGATAGAATCTCCAACACCCTCTGCATTGATGATGATGTAGTTCTTCTTACCACGCTTCTTATTCTCAAGAATATCTTTGATCAGTGCTTTCTCATCATAGTCCTTTTCCTCTGGCATGAGAATCTTCTCTGCTCCATTGGCGATACCACACCACAGTGCAAGATATCCTGCATCACGTCCCATAACCTCGATCACACTGCATCTCTCATGAGATGTAGATGTATCACGAACCTTATCGATTGCTTCCATTGCTGTATTAACAGCTGTATCAAATCCGATTGTGTAGTCTGTACATGCGATATCAAGGTCGATTGTTCCTGGAATACCAATTGTATTTACACCAAGGTTTGCCAGTTTCTGAGCTCCTGCGAAAGAACCGTCTCCACCGATTACTACCAGTCCGTCGATTCCGTACTTCTTACAGATCGCAGCTGCCTTCTGCTGACCTTCTTCTGTACGCATTGTCTTACAACGAGCTGTCTGGAGAACTGTACCACCACGCTCAATGATATCAGACACGTCACGTGCTGACATATCAATGATCTCTTCCTTCAGAAGTCCATGATAACCTCTGCGGATTCCGCGAACCTTAAGTCCTTTTGCAAGTGCACGTCTTACTACCGCACGGATTGCTGCGTTCATTCCCGGAGCATCTCCTCCACTTGTCAGAACACCGATTGTACGGATGCTGTCTTCGATTTCATCAAGATATTTTTCTTTGTCGACTGTTTTATTTTCTGCCATGTTTTAGTCCACCCTTTCTCTGAAATGTCTGATTACTGCCAAAACCAATCATTGTCAATTTTTTATCAACTCCGCCAATATTCTACCTTATTTAGAATATGTTTTCAATAGGTTTTTCCACTACTTTTACACGCTTCTCGCCGAAATGATTCATCAATCTGCTTAAAATCTGTTCATTTATACCGATATTCCTGTTTTTCGGCAGTTTTTTCACCGCACGTTCCTTCGCACAGTAGATCATAACTTCATCATCTCCGTCTGAATCTGCCAGATATCCATAGACAATCTGTTCCTCATCCAGAAATGTCGCCTTATCAGGAAACTGAATCCACAATTCCTTTTTCGTCCGTTCAAATGGGATAATTTTCTCACAGATCATCTTACTCGGCTTATCATCTTCTTCCGAAACTCTTCCGCGAACAAATACCTTACTATCTACTTCCAGATAATCTCTGTTCTTCTCATAATCTCGCGGGAACACAACAACCTCTACCGTTCCCAAAAGATCTTCTACCGTAATAAATGCCATCATCTGATTCGTCTTTGTGTGCTTTATGGTCTTCTCTGTGATCATTCCACCAATAATTTCTTTCGCCCCATCATGCACTTTTGTATGACCGGTCTCTTCATCCAGCTGAAAGTCCGCCGTTGTCGCAGAAATGGATTTCTTCCACTTCTCCTCATACGCCTCAAGCGGATGTCCGCTGACATAGATTCCAAGTACTTCTTTTTCAAATGCGAGAAGTGTTTCTTTGGAGTATTCTCCCACATCAGGCATCCTGATCTGAAATTCTTCTTTCTGATCTTCACTCACCAGATCAAACAATGTCATCTGTCCAACCATAGAGTTCTTTTTTTCTTGAGTTACATGATCTACGATCTGTACATAGATACTCATGAACTGTTTTCTTGTTCCGCCAAGCGTATCCAATGCCCCCGCCTTGATCAGATTTTCTATCGTACGTTTATTTAATATGTTCTTTGCTGAAAGACGGGTAATGAAATCTTCCAGGTTCTGGAACAACCCAAGCTCTTCTCTGTCTTCCACGATTGCTTTGATCACCGGTCTTCCGATACTCTTGATTGCAGCAAGTCCATAACGGATATCCCCGCCATCTACAGAAAAGTTTGCTTCACCTTTATTAATATCCGGCGGTAGGATCTTAATATTCATCTGACGACATGCATAAATATACTCAGATACCTTAGACGGATTATCAATGACTGATGTCATAAGCGCTGCCATATATTCTACCGGGAAATAATATTTCAGCCATGCAGTCTGATAAGAAACCACTGCATATGCAGCCGCATGAGACTTATTGAACGCATATTTTGCAAAATCGATCATTTCATCATAAATCTTATTTGCAGTCTGTTCATCAATTCCATTCTTTATACATCCTGGTACGCCTGTCTCCTCATCACCATAAATAAAGATCTTACGTTCTTTCTCCATGACCGCAGCCTTTTTCTTTGACATCGCACGACGCAGAAGATCACTTCGTCCAAGTGAGTATCCTGCAAGATCTCGTACAATCTGCATAACCTGCTCCTGATAGACAATACATCCATAAGTAGGGGCAAGGATCGGCTCCAGTTGTGGGCAATCATATGTAATAGAAGAACTGTCATTCTTTCCTCGGATATACTGCGGAATGAAATCCATCGGACCAGGACGATACAGCGAAATTCCGGCAATAACATCTTCCAGGTTATGCGGCTTCAGTTCCTTCATGAACCCTTTCATTCCGGCACTCTCAAGCTGGAACACACCATCTGTCTTACCGGTTCCGATATAATCCAGCACCTTTTGATCATTGTAATCTATCTGATTGATATTCAGTTCCGGCTGCTTTCTTCTTGCAAGCAGCACTGCATTCTGTATCACAGTCAATGTACGAAGGCCTAGGAAGTCCATTTTCAGAAGTCCAAGTTCCTCAAGTGTTGTCATAATAAACTGCGTTGTGATTGTTCCGTCTGCTGCCCTCGAAAGAGGTACATACTCATCAACCGGCTTCTGACAGATCACAACACCGGCAGCATGCATAGAACAATGTCTCGGTAGTCCTTCCAAACGCTTCGCCATATCGATCAGATTTGTCACCGTCTCATCCGTATCATATAACTTTTTCAGATCCGGATTCATTTTCAGAGCTTTATCAATTGTGATTCCAAGCTCCTGCGGAATCATTTTGGAAATAGAATCCACATAAGCATATGGCAGATCCATTACACGTCCAACATCACGGATCACCCCTCGTGCTGCCAGGGTACCGAATGTAACGATCTGAGCCACACAGTCTTTTCCATATTTTCTTGTAACGTAATCAATAACCTCCTGACGTCTCTCATAACAGAAGTCAACGTCGATATCGGGCATAGACACACGTTCCGGATTCAGGAAACGTTCAAACAGCAGCTGATAACGGATTGGATCGATTGTCGTGATCTCAAGGCAATAGGACACGATACTTCCTGCTGCGGATCCACGTCCCGGTCCTACTGAAATTCCGTGATCTTTTGCGTATTTAATAAAATCCCACACGATCAGGAAATAGTCTACATAGCCCATCTGATGGATTGTTTCCAATTCATAAGACAAACGATTTTTCAATTCTTCCGAAGGATCACCGTAACGCTTTTCCAATCCTTCATAGCAAAGCTTCTGCAGATATTCCCAGGAAGTATAACCATCCGGCACATCATATTTCGGAAGTTTTGTTACACCAAATTCAATCTCGACATGACATCGGTCCGCAATCTTCTGTGTATTCTCCAACGCCTGTTTCGCATAAGGAAACAGACGTAGCATCTCTTCTTCTGACTTCACATAATACTGCCCGCCGTCATACCGCATACGATTCTCATCTGAAAGCTTCTTTCCGGTCTGAATACAAAGTAGAATATCATGTGGCTTCGCATCTTCTGCATATGTATAATGAATATCATTCGTAGCAACCAGCTCGATTCCTGTCTCTTCAGACATTTTGAATAGCTGTTGATTGACAAGTCCCTGCTCCGGTATTCCATGATCCTGCAACTCCAGGAAGAAATTCCCTTCGCCAAAAATTTCCTGATACTCTAAGGCTGTCTTCTTCGCCTCTTCATATAGTCCCTTCGTCAGGAATCTTGCCACCTCACCTGCCAGACAGGCACTTAAAGCAATGATACCTTTATGATACTTGCGCAGAAGTTCCTTATCCACTCGCGGTTTATAGTAATAACCTTCTACAAATCCCTTCGAAACAATCTTCGTCAGATTCGCATATCCTTCCTCATTTTCTGCCAGAAGCACAAGATGATAATATCTGTCATCTCCTCCTGTGATCTCGCGATCAAAACGAGAATTCGGAGCCACATACACTTCACATCCAAGGATTGGATTGATTCCCTGCTTCTTGGCTTCCCGATAGAAATCGATCACACCATACATAACACCGTGATCTGTAATTGCCGCACTGTTCATCCCAAGTTCTTTGACTCTGGACACGTATTCTTTTATCTTATTCGATCCATCCAGCAGACTAAATTCTGTATGGACATGCAAATGTGCAAAACTCATAGTTCACCTCAATGATCAAATTTTAACTAAGAAAAGGGAAGGCTCTGACTTGATACACAGGTCAGAATCCCTTCCCTTTATTTTACACTCTTTATGGAAATTTTAAAATGTTAAATCTTATTTATTTCCACCATCTATCATGAACTGGATCAGCTTATCTGTATCTTCTTTCTCGTAAGCGATAACTTCCAGCTCCGGAATCTCTCCGTTAGAGAAGATATTAGCCATAGATACATACTGGGAAAGTTTAGACTTCAGGTTCAGTCTGTCTCCCTCACCTGTTACTAACTCTACTCTTCCTTTACAAGAATCTACTACCTTAAAAAATCCTTCAACATCTGTAATGTTCTGAACTTTCATTCTAAATACCCCTTTCTTTTTAACAATTTAATTATGATTTTACTTCCTAAATTTATCTAGGAATGATATTGCTTATCAATTTCTCATTCCTATTGTTATTATAACGTATTTAGAGCATATTACAAGTAGGAAGAATCACTATTTTTCTTATTTTCAGCATATAGAATTTCACACTTTTTTCTATTTGAAACAACACTTCCTACAAGTCATAGTCACTTTCTCTAACACGTAACGGTTCGCATACAGATTGCTTTTACAAACTATAAATACCATCCTCTTTGATCACGATTTTCTTCTGTTTTAAAAGTCTTCCAACTGCACGTTTGAACGCAGCTTTGCTCATTCCCATCTCTGCTTTGATGCGCTCCGGATCTGCTTTATCTGTGAATGGAAGTTTACCCCCACAAGTCTCAATACATTCCAGGATCAATTCTGCATCTTTGTCCATCTGCTCCGGAATCTTGCCACGGACACTCAGATCCAGTTTTCCATCCTCTTTGACTGCTGCCACACGTGCTTCAATCTCCTGTCCCGGATACATTCTTCCATACATCTCTCTCTTCGGAATCAATGCAGAATACAGATTATCTACTGCCACGAAAGCTCCCAGATCACGATTCACCTCATAAACTGTTCCGGTTACAATATCATCCTTTTTATAAGGAGAGTCTGTCTGCAGAAGATGATAGATCTTCATTGTCGCACAAAGTCTCTCGCTCTTATCTACATAAAGACTTACCAGACAGCGATCGCCCTTCTCTACCTTCTCTGTCTGTTCCTTAAATGGAAGGAACAGGTCCTTCTCAAGTCCCCAATCAAGAAAAGCACCCATTCTGCCCACATCTGCTACTGTCAGGACAGCCAGCTGTCCAAGAGTGATCTTTGGCTCATTCGTTGTTGCGATCATACGATCGGAAGAATCTTTATAGAGGAATACCTCGATCGGATCTCCCAGTTCAATTCCGTCCGGAACCTGTTTCTTTGGAAGAAGAACACGCTCCTCGTCACTTCCAAGATATACTCCAAAATCTACCAGCTTTACTACCGTAAGTACCTGTTTTACTCCTAATCTCATCTTTTCTCCATTCTGCCGCTGGCTTACGCGGCCCATTTTTTAATATGTTTTCTATACCTTAAGGTATTTTCTATGCTGTTGTCAATCGAATCTCATCAATTTCTTTGATTCTTTATTTGATATTTTTTTAACATATTCTTTCTATGAATTGATTTACCTTTCTGAATTATGTATAATTACTTCAATGTGAGAGCAATCTTTCTGCCTACAGCCTGTCTGAGGCAGTATTTTTAAGAGAGGATATTAGTATGAGTGCACAAAATCTTACTTTATTGACAGACCTGTATGAGCTTACTATGATGCAGGGATATTTTGAAACACAGGAAAATCAGACCGTTGTATTCGATGTTTTCTTCCGTGATAATCCGAACAAAGGCGGATATTCCGTCATGGCAGGACTGGATCAGGTTATTGACTATATTAAAAATCTGAATTTTTCTTATGAAGATGTTGATTATTTAAGAGGGCTCGGATTGTTCAGTGAGGATTTTCTTCATTATCTGAGCGGATTTCATTTTAGCGGAGACATTTATGCGATCCCGGAGGGAAGTGTCATCTTCCCAAGAGAACCGCTTCTGAAAGTCGTGGCTCCGATCATGGAGGCTCAGCTTGTTGAGACAGCAATCCTTACAATTCTGAATCATCAGTGTCTGATCGCTACGAAAGCTTCCCGTGTTGTTTATGCGGCACAAGGAGACGGTATCATGGAATTCGGACTTCGCCGTGCCCAGGGACCGGATGCGGGACTGTACGGAGCAAGAGCTGCCGTGATCGGTGGATGCGTCGGAACTTCCAATGTACTCGCCGGCGAAATGTTTGATGTACCGATTATGGGAACGCATGCACACAGTTGGATCATGACTTTCAAAGATGAATATACTGCATTTAAAGAATATGCAAGATTGTATCCTGATGCATGTACACTGCTTGTCGATACTTATGACACATTGAAATCCGGTGTTCCGAATGCGATCCGTGTTTTTACCGAGATGCGCGATGCAGGCATCAAACCGAAGAGCTACGGTATCCGCCTTGACTCCGGTGATCTCGCTTATCTTTCTAAAAAGGCGCGTAAGATGCTGGATGACGCCGGATTCCAGGATGCTGTCATTGCCGCTTCCAACGACCTGGATGAATTTCTGATCCACGATCTCAAGATGCAGGGCGCTGCAATTTCTTCCTGGGGCGTCGGAACGAACCTTATTACATCAAAAGACTGCCCGTCCTTTGGCGGTGTTTATAAACTGGCTGCTATTCAAAACGCAGATGGAGAATTCCAGCCGAAGATCAAGATTTCTGAGAATATTGAGAAGATCACCAATCCGGGAAATAAAACCATTTATCGTATTTACGATAAAGAAACCGGTATGCTGCGCGCTGATCTCATCTGCTTTGCTGATGAGACATTTAATACAGAGGAAGAGCTTCTTCTCTTTGACCCAAATGCTACATGGAAGAAAACACTTCTTCCGGGTGGAACCTACACAATGCGTGAACTGCTTGTCCCAATCTTCCAGCATGGAGAATGTAAGTATGAGTCCCCATCTGTAAAGGAGATTGCAGAATTCTGCCGTCAGGAAAAAGAGACGCTTTGGGATGAGACAAAACGTCTCTTCAATCCACATAAGGTATATGTGGATCTTTCCCAAAAACTGTACGATACAAAAACCAAGCTGCTGAATGAAGCACATCATTAATTACTGTCACCATATGATGAAATGGAGTTTTAATTATTATGAAATACCAAGTGATTGTACTTGATCTAGACGGTACACTGACCAATTCAAAAAAAGAAATAACGCCCCCTACAAGGGACGCTCTGATTGAAATTCAACAGAATGGAAAAAAAGTAGTCCTCGCCAGCGGTCGCCCGATCAACGGTGTCGCACCTCTGGCAGAGGAATTATATCTAAAAGAATACGGCGGATTCATGCTCTCCTTTAACGGTGCGAGAATCACCCGCTGTTCTGACAATGCAATTATTTATAATAAGGTTATCCCACAGGAAGTCATCCGTCCGATTTACGAGGCGGTAAAAGAATATCCTGGATTGGACCTTATCTCTTATACGGATAAAGTAATCCTCTCCGGTATTAAAAGTAATGAATACACTGAGAAAGAAGCCGCCATCAACAGCATGGAGATCTGTCCGGTTGAGGACTTCCCTGCCGCACTTGATTTCCCGGTCAATAAAATGCTTATCCCAGGTGAACCTTCCATCCTGGAAGACCTGATGCCGAAGCTGCAGAAACAATACCACGGGCTGCTCAACATCTACCGTTCTGAGCCATTCTTCTTAGAGATCATGCCTCAGAATATCGATAAAGCACACTCTCTGCAGAAGCTTCTGAACAGTATCGGTCTCACTGCCGATTCCATGATCTGCTGCGGCGACGGCTTCAATGATCTGTCCATGATCGAATATGCCGGTCTTGGTGTAGCAATGGAGAATGCCCAGCCGGTCGTCAAAGAATCTGCTGACTTTATCACAAAGTCGAATGATGAGGACGGGATTCTTCACGTTGTAAATCTCTACATGAGAGATTAGGCCTTCTCTCCGGAAGCTGCGCAAGAATCACAGCCGCAAATACAAGGGCACATCCAAAAAGTTCCCTTGGAGACAAGGTTTCTCCAAGAATCACCCAGCCTGCAAGTACTGAAAATACAGACTCAAGACTTAACAGCAGAGATGCAACTGTCGGGTCTGTATTTTTTTGTGCAACAATCTGCAAAGTATATCCTACTCCACAAGACATGATTCCTGCATAAGCAATTGGCTTCCATGCCTGCAATATAGAATAAATTTCCGGGTGCTCAAATAAAATTGTCGGTATCATACATAAGATTCCACAAACAAAAAACTGAATACAGGACATCTTCACTCCGTCTGCTTTTGGTGAAAAATGATCGATCACAAGAATATGGAATGAAAAAGCAACAGAACCCAGTAAAATATAAAAATCTCCTTTTGCAATGGATAATCCTGATGTCATACACAGAAAATACATTCCGATCACTGCAAGTACCACACCAATCCATACTTTAATTCCGGCCTTTTTGCCAACGGCCAGCCCCAGGATTGGAACAATCAGAATATATAATGCCGTGATAAATCCTGCTTTTCCCGCCGTTGTATATTGTATTCCAATCTGTTGCAAGGAACTTCCCAGCATAAGGAAAAATCCACAACAAATACCACCGATGATAAGTGTTTTCTTATTTTGTATAACTTCTTTTTCTTGTGATATCTTCTCCTTTCTCTTCTTATCCAATACATAAATCACCGGAATCAATACAATTCCACCAAGTATACTTCTGGCACTGTTAAATGTGAATGGACCGATGTAGTCCATCCCAGCACTTTGTGCAACAAATGCTGCGCCCCAAATAAGCGCGATTATTAGAAGTATTAAATTGTTTACATACCTCTTTTTCAATTTTTTTACCTCTTTTTCAATTTTTAGCCACTCTCTAGTATACAAAAAAATCTGCTGATTGGCAGATTTTTTTGATTTTTCTTATTATTTTTCTTAATAGTGCATAATTACCGGATCTCCAACCTGGATCAACTCATACAATTTCCCGGCATCTGAATAGCTCATATTGATACATCCATGAGAACCTCTGTAGGTATATACATTTCCTCCAAAACTGCTCTGCCATGTTGCATCATGAAAACCAACACCGGAATACGTTACACGCATCCAATATTTTACAGGAGTTTCATACTCTCTTGTTCCATCCGGTCTTAAATTACCGCGCAGTACTTTATTCTGCATTCGTTCCAAAATCGTATAAACTCCTGCCGGAGTACTTCTTCCGCCTTTCGGAAGTCCGGTCACTACATCTGCTGACATCAAAACTTCTCCGTCTTTGACATACCACATTTTCTGATTCGTCAGATCGACTTCTGCATAAGTGGAGCCCCAATCCTGCGCACCATGCGATGCCGCAGTCTTTCCTTTCACATAAACCGGCTCTCGACTTATTGTTTCTCCGCTTTCAACATTCGCAAGAAGTGTCTCATACTCTGCCTTTTCATTAATCTCCCAACCGTAAGTTCCACCGGAAACTTCGGCTGCTCTTCCATCCGGTGTAGTGAATTGTCTGGTCTTTCCTGCAGTATCATACTGCTGCGCAAACTGTGTCACCCATTCCTGTATAAGTTCCGGGTGAAATGTCACCACATAATTCTCATCTGCTGTCACCCACTGTGAAATAACGGTTTTATCAACCACAACCGGTGTATCAAGTCCCATCTCATAAGTTACACTCGCATTCAGGTATGCATTCATCGCATCGCACGCCTGCTGAACTTCCGGTGATTCTTTTGTATATAGCGGCTGTACATAACATCCTGCTTCATCAAGATCCAACTGCTCTTGCAGTCCCTCTATCGCTTGGACTACCGCTTTCTTCAATGCATCTGCATCTATTGCTGTCCCTTCCGTAATGTCTCCCGGAACAAACTTTTCTCCGTCAAACACCGGCATAGAAGATATCGGCTGCACCTGTTCTGTTGTCACAGCTGTCAGACTTGCAATCTTCGCATCTAATGCATTCCCATCATAATCCGCACTTGCCGTGATGGACAATCCTTTTCCCTCTCCTGACCATGCTGCCGGCCACAGAAAAACGGACTGCTCCTTTAATAATTTATCTATCGCTCCATTTTCTTTATATTCAACAGAGATCTCTTTTCCTGTAATGCTATCAGAAAGTCCCGCATGTTCTGTAATCTTCAATTCATACTTCTTAACTTCTGATTTCAGATAATCTGCCACATCTTCTTCCTTAGCATATGAAAAATCTTTCCCGTTAACCTTTGTATTTGGAAGAAAATGACTCATAAAATACAAAGCGGTTCCTATGTACCCTAAAACCAATATTCCTGCAACTATTCCGAGGCTGATCCATAACCATTTTTTCTTGTTGTTCCCCATCAAATGACTTCTCCTTTGTAATTACTTTATCGCCTGTCCTTCTGTAGTATTTCACTACTGACAAACCGCTTTTATAGCTTACACATTTTCTATTATGACAGAAACGCAAAGATATTTCCTTAATTTTTTCTTATTTTAGTAATATTTTATTCCTTTGGATATAAATTAAGAGGGACACTACAATAAAATAGTATCCCCCTTCACTCACTATAACAAAGTACAGTCTATAATTTATTCACATTTTGTAAAGTACATAGAAATTCCCTGTCCACCACCAATACACATACTGATCATTGCATCTTTCTTATCTGTTCTCATCAACTCATACATTACTTTTACAGTAAGCATAGCTCCTGTTGCTCCAATCGGATGTCCAATGGAAATTCCACCACCATATATATTTACTTTTTCTGGATCTAATCCAAGATCACGACTTACAGCATATGCCTGGCTTGCAAACGCTTCATTAATTTCAAACATATCAATAGACTTCAAATCAACACCTAGTTTGTTTGCAAGTTTCTCACTAGAGAACTTTGGTGAATATCCCATCAATTCTGCATCAAACCCTGCAATTGCATATCCTTCAATTTTCATCTTTGGTGTTACACCAAGCTCTTCTGCTTTCTCTTTAGACATTACAACAACTGCTGCTGCGCCATCGTTTAAGCTGGATGAATTTGCTGCTGTAACTGTACCGCCTTTCACAAAACATGGACGAAGTTTTGCAAGTTTTTCCATACTCTGTCCTTCTCTTGGACCTTCATCGGTATCAAATATTGTTATATTTCCCTTACGATCTTTCAATTCAACTGGAAGAATCTCATCTTTGAATTTACCTTCTTTGATTGCCTTGCATGCTCTCTGATGGCTGCGTACTGCGAACGCATCCTGTTCTTCTCTTGTTACATGGTATTTCTCTGCTACATTTTCTGCTGTCACACCATTGTGGTTTCCATCCAGAGGCCATGTCAGGATATCAATCACTCCATCCTCGAATACCTTATGTCCCATTCTTGCTCCCCAACGTGCATCATTTACATAATATGGAAGTCTGGAAATGTTCTCTGTACCACCTGCAACAACAACATCTGCCTGTCCTGTCTGAATCTCCATAACAGCCTCTGCAATAGACTGAAGTCCTGATCCACACTGACGGTTTACAGAATATGCTGTTGTCTCTTTTGGCATTCCAGCTTTTAAACTGACTGCTCTTGCAATGAAGCCATTCTCTGCAACTTCTCCAACCTGTCCAATTACAACTTCATCAACATTTGATGGCTGGATTCCTGCTCTTTTCACAGCTTCTTTAACTACCATAGCTCCCATATCGATTGCTGTGATATCCTTTAAGCTTCCACCATAGCTTCCTACTGGAAGTCTTACTCCACTTACAACAACTACTTCTTTCATTTTTATATCCTCCTGTTGTTCTGTTTTTTGCGGTTCTCTCTCGTAAGCAAGAACCGCCTTTGATACTATATTTATTGAATCTGTAATTTTATTTTTAGAAGTTAGATCCGATCTTATTTCCTTTTTCATCGTATTTGTAGAATCCCTGTCCTGTCTTCTTTCCAAGCATTCCTGATTTGACCATTGTCTCAAGAAGTGGGCATGGACGATATTTGCTGTCATGGAATCCGTTGTAAAGTCCTGTCATTGTTGCAAGCATTGTGTCGATTCCAACAAAGTCTGTCAGCTCGATTGGTCCCATCGGGTGGTTACACCCGAGCTTCATTGCGTTGTCAACATCTTCCGGTTTGCTTCCTTCCATTACCATGAAGGCTGCCTCGTTCTGCATTGGAACAAGGATACGATTTACCATGAATCCAGGAAACTCTGGAGCATCTACTGTTGTCTTTCCAATCTTTCCTGCAAATTCTTTCACTACATCATATGTCTCATCGGATGTTACAAGTCCACGAACCAGCTCAAGAAGCTTCATAACCGGTGCCGGATAGAAGAAGTGTGCTCCCATTACTTTGTCCGGACGGTTTGTAACAGATGCTATCTCAGAGATACTCAATCCTGATGTGTTAGATACAATGATTGTCTCTGCATCTGCAAGCTCATCTACTTTCTTAAATGTATCTTTTTTAATCTCAATCTTCTCAGGTACTGCTTCAACTACAAGAAACGCACCCTTTACATCTTCGAAGTTCTGGCTGTATGTCAGGCGTCCAAGGATTTCTGCTTTCTTCTCTTCTGTCATAGATCCTTTTGCTACTTTACGGCTGAACAATTTTTCTACTGTTGCTTTTGATTTTTCGATTGCAGCTTCGAATGTATCAATATTTACTACATCGTAACCTGCTGTCGCACAAGCCTGTGCGATTCCATTTCCCATCAATCCTGCTCCGATAACTGCTACTTTGTTTTTCTCCATGTTTTTGTACCTCTTTTATGTTAATTTTAATTGTTACCCGTTTGATTATTTCTCTTTAAGCTGTAATCCGAATGGTCCGTTCTGAATGAACAGGGACGCATCCATTTCCCTTAGTTCCTCGCTGATGATCGGCTTAAAATCCATCATATCTAGAATCTGTGTATGAAGGTCGATACCTGGTGCAATCTCAATCAGCTTCACACCTTCTTTGCAGAGCTCGAAGACTGCACGTTCTGTCACGATCATAACCTCCTGACCTTTCTTTCTTGCCATCGGTCCGTTAAAGGAAAGCTGTGCTACATTTCTCACCATCTTGCGGATCTTGCCTTCCTGAAGAATGTTCAACTTACCATCTTTGAATTCATATTTTGCACCGCTTGCAGTAAATGTTCCAAGGAATACGATCTTCTTCGCATTCTGTGTAATATCAATAAATCCACCGGCTCCAGTACATCTTGTTCCCATCTTTGTGGAGTTGACGCTTCCGTCTTCTCCCAGTTCTCCAAGCCCCATATATGTAATGTCTACACCAGCTCCGTTATAATAATCCATCTGCTCATGATGGCCAATCATTGCCATCAGATTCTGGCCAATTCCGAAGTCAATTCCGCCGGCCTGAACACCACCATAAATACCAGACTCTACCGTAATAACAACATCATCGGATACCTTTTCCTCATTGCAGACCTTTCCGATCATGTCATTTGGAATTCCTGTTCCAAGGTTGATGACTGCTCCTCTATACAGTTCCTGTGCTCCTCGTCTTGCAATAAACTTTCTCTCGTTGAACGGTGCCGGTGGAATATCTCCTGCCGGTACTCTTGCAAGTCCGCAGTAGGATGGGTCATAGTACCAAGATGAAGTCTGTCTGTGATCTTCCATTGGATTCTCACATACAACAATATCATCAATAAATACTCCCGGAACCGTTACATCCTTTGGATTGATCGTTCCTGACTGTACCACCTGTTTTACTTGTGCAATAACGCGTCCACCATATCTTTTAGCTGCCAAAACTGCTGGAAGTACTTCCAGTTTCATTGCCTCTTCTGTTGTCGTAAGATTTCCCATCTCATCACATACCGTTCCTCGAATCAGAACAGTATCAAGCGGGATCTCTTTATAAAACATGTACTCTTCTCCGCCATATTCGAGAATATCCACAAGATCTGGAAGTGGCTTTGTACGGTCATTCATCTTTCCTCCTTCTACTCTCGGATCAATGAAAGTACCAAGTCCAACCTTAGACATCTTACCTGGAAGTCCACATGCCATACTTCGATAAAGCTGTGCAATCTGTCCTTGCGGCAGACAATATGCTTCTACCTGACTGTTGGCAATCATCTCCATCCATCTCGGTTGCAGACCCCAATGGGATCCAACAATTCTCTTGACAAGCCCTTCGTGCGCCAAATGCTGAATTCCATCTTTTCTATCACTCTGTCCACAGGAATGAACCAAAGTAATATCGGCAGGATGACCAACCGTTTCAAATCTCTTTTCAATTGCTTTCAAAATTGATTCACTTGCACTGACCAGTGTCATTCCTATCGTGCATAATATAGACCCATCCTGGATCTTTTCTGCTGCCTCCTGTGCAGTAATAAAATTTGCTTTTAACATAATGCCTCCTCTTCTATTGAAAAAGTGTTCTGATATACTTCTTATCTGTCTTAAGTCCTGGTGTCTTCGGAATTGCATCCAGAAAAAGAATCCGCTCCGGCACCTTGAATCTTGCCATCTCTTTTAACATTTCTTCTTTGATCTGTTCCTCTGTAAGTTGTGCACCCTTTTCAAGAACTACAACGGCTGCTGCAACCTCTCCGTACTTCTCATTAGGAATTCCGACAACCGCTGCATCTTTAACCCCCTTAAATGCGATAAGTTCATCCTCTACATCAGTACACCAAATCTTCTCTCCACCACGGTTAACCATATCTTTCTTACGGTCTACGAAAAACACAAATGCATCCTCGTTCTGATATCCCATATCTCCCGTATCGAGCCAGCCATCTTCTGTAAATAACGGTGATTCCATCTTATAATAGTATTCCACTACATTAGCTCCACGGATATAAACTGTTCCGACAGTTCCAGTCTCAACCTCGTGTCCATCATCATCAAGAATTTTAAGTTCCAGTCCTGGAACAGGTCTTCCGGAAGAAGATGGATAAATACTTAAAGCCGTATCCGTCGGAAACAGAGTTCCCGGGCTTGCTGTCTCTGTCATGCCAAATACAGTACGAATCTCTGTGGTCGGCAGCCATTTATGTAACTGCTTTAACTTCTCCACCGGCATATAACTGCTTCCGCACAACATCATACGCAAGGAAGGAAGTGCCGGATACTCTTCTTTCAGATCCATCAAAAGTCCAAAAACTGTTGGCGAACCATGCATGAATGTGATCTTATTCTTTTCAATACATTCCAAAATACGATGTGCTTCATATCTTCTGTATAAATAAACAGTTCCACCAGAATAAACAAACAGTCCTAACAATGCAATCAACCCCGTTACATGATAAATCGGAACTGGTATGATCGTCTTATCTTCCGGTGTTATCTCACATAATCGGTGATATACCATCGTCGCATGAATGACATTGTAATTCTTCATCACAACACCTTTACTGACCGATGTCGTTCCCGAGGTAAACATCAGAATCATCTCATCTTCAAGCTTTCCCTGTGAACCGCCTCTTTTTCCTTTCGGCAGTTCAAGATGCCGGAATCCATATCCTTCTTCCTCGTCAACAGAATAGACAATTGGAAATTGTTCCTCATACTTTTTCACCCAGTCTGTAAATCTTTCTGCTGCCACCAACAGATCAATATCTGCTTTTTCAATCAATGCCTGTATCTCGTGCTCTCTATATTTACTTGGAAATGGAATCACAACAGCACCAATCTTGCAGATTGCATAGAACACAGTACAGAACTCAATACTATTATGAAGAAGCATTCCTACATGCTGTCCTCTTTGAAGCCCTTTTTCTGTCAGCCACTGTGCAAAATCATCTACCATCCCGATGAACGTTCCATAGGTGTAGGCTCTATTCCAGTTGTCAGAAAATCCAATCTTATCTGGAAATTTCTCCGCTGTCTCCTCAAGAATCTCATAATAATTATTTTTCATATCTGAGAATGTACAGACCTGGTGATTTCCGATCGTCCGCATTTCCATGCCTTTCGTCACATGAACATTCCAGACCTCTTGTCCCTTTATCATCTCAAACTCCTTTCAGCTTACGCTGATCATTTTATGAAACCGCTCCCATAAATATTCAAAAAAATATTTGTTCTTTCGAACTACCCATAGTTTATTATATTTTATAGTCTTTTTCAATCTGAAATTGTCACAATTTTTATTTTATTTCTTGTTTTATTTGCACAAATAAATAGTTTATTTCACTATATTAGTGAATACCGCTCCCATTATTTAAATCTGTTTTTATTGGTTTTAAGAAGTATTTATGATATACTCAAGATTAAGAAAAAGACTTTTGACAGCACCAACAGAAAAACCAAATGAGGTAACATCATGAATGAGAAAATTGATATTAACTATATTGCAAAAAAAGCAAATGTCTCTCGTTCTACTGTCTCAAGGGTTCTGACAAAAAAAACAAATGTAAAGGAATCCACACGTGAAAAAGTAGAGCAGGTCATGGCAGAACTGAACTATCATCCAAACTCTATGGCCAGAGGACTTGCTACTGGAAAACAGAATATCATCGCGCTTGTAGTTTCCGATATCCGGAATCCTTTCTACGCACAGCTTGTCTGGACGATTAGTACTTCTCTTCGCGAAAAGGGGTATCTTATGACACTTTATAACAGTGCAGATATGACACGAAAAGACCGTGAATCTCTCTGGAGTCTTTTAGACTATGGATTCTCCGGTCTGATTATGGCAGACGCAAGAAAAGAGGATGATTTTTCTCAATTCTTAAAGCAGGCTGACTGCCCGATTGTTCTCGTCAACAGGACACTCGGCATTGCCAACACATACGATACGATCACTTTGGACAATATGCAGGGCGGATATCTCGCAACAAAGCATCTTCTGGAACTTGGTCATCGGCGAATCGCCATGCTCCGCGGACCAGAAATTTCTACAACCAGTCAGGGACGTTACGAGGGATATGTCTATGCACTTCAGGAAGCCGGAATTCCATTAGATAAGACTTTGATCCGTGCGGGAAAACTGAACATGGAATTTGGACGGGAGTTTGCCAAAAAAATTATTCTTCATTCTGACAATCCCCCTTCTGCCGTATTTGTTGGAGGCGATTTCACCTGTTATGGATTGATGGATGCCTGCATCCGTGCAGGAATACGAATTCCAGAAGATTTAAGCATCGTCAGTTTTGATGATATTCCTTTTTCTGATACAGCAATGGTTAATCTAACTACAATCTCCCATCCTTATACACAGATTGGTGAGCTTGTTGCTAAGAAGATTGTCCATAGAATCGAACAGCCAGATGCTCCTGTCGAACAAATCACATTGCTGCCAACCCTTGTAAAAAGAGGAAGTACAGCACCATACAAAAAATAATTTTTTCTTTTAAACTTTTATCAATGAAAAACTCAAAAGCTGCCGTTTTACAAAAGATTATTTTATAAAGCGGCAGCTTTTTATATTAACTGTTTTTTTCTAATTCGATAGATTCATCCGCCAGCAGATGATACAATTCATCAATCTGGTCGTCAGAAAGCACCCTCTCATTCTTTTCATTTTCTTCTTTCAGTGTCTGAATCAGCTGCTTCCTATGGATTATAGGAATTTCATTTTCAGGTGTTCCATCCCATGTAATTTCTGCATGCTCTGGGAATATAATAACAGAACGCACCGGAATCTTAGTAGCCCCGATTCTCTGCTCTATTCTCTTTGCAAAAAATCTGCTCTCATCCATTGGATTCTTGAACAGGTACTCATGCTGTTTGTCCGCCTGTCCCTTCTTCCCTTTTTCCGTGTAATATTGCTTGTAATCTCCATGTTTCTTCAGAACAACCTTTCCGCTCTGATTCTTCACGTTCAGAACGTAGATTCCCGATGGAAGGAGTATCAGGATATATGCCTGCGGAGTCTTCTCATTCTTGTCCTGTGCAATCTGATAGAAAATCTTGTGCTTTCCAAACTCATTATTCAAATAAAAGCTTTCAGACAAACGTACTAGATTTTTCCTGCGAAATGCATACTCAAAATAACTTGAATAGATTTCTATATAAATGCTTCTTCTAAAACGATTCCACTGGTAAATCGTCTTGATCAACCAGTATCCTCCTGCTACAAATGCAAGACCTATTAAAACGTCACTCCACACTGACATAGCTACCTCCTGAATTTATCCTGACCTCTTTAGTCGAGTTCAGGTCCGTTATGTTTCTCGAACGAATACTGTCCGCTGGAACCAATCACTCTCATATAAGATTTAATAAAATCCTTCATTGCATCTTCCACAGCAATACACAAATCCATATAATCAATCTGTGGATTCTCTGTTAACGTTGCGATAGATGCATTTGTTGCATGACGCATCAAATCTGTACACACATTAATCTTGTTAATTCCACATGCAACAGCTTTTCTGATATTCTCTTCGCCAGCGCCACTACCTCCATGAAGTACAAGCGGCATATCAAGTTCTGCTTTAAGTTCCTTCAGACGTTCAAAATCAAGTTTTGGAATCATTCCTTTTGGATATGCTCCATGTGCTGTTCCTATTGCCACTGCCAGACAATCGCAGTTTGTTCTCTCTACGAACTCTTTTGCCTGTTTTACATTTGTATACAGATCCACATTACTGTCATCGGCTTGTGCTGCCTGTCCTACATGTCCAAGCTCTGCCTCACAGGAAAGTCCCATTCCATGTGCGAGACTTGCGATCTGCTGTGTTCTTCTTACATTCTCTTCGAATTCATAGCTGGATGAATCAATCATTACACTAGAGAATCCATACTGCATTGCAGCTGTAATATCCTCAAAATTCGCCCCATGATCTAAATTGAACGCAACTGGTACAGATGCTCTCTTTGCAAGATTTTCAATCAATGGAGCCATTATATATCCATATCCATGCGCCTTCATCTGACGAGGAGAAATATTAATAATAACTGCGGACTTCTCTTCTTCTGCTGACTCGATAACTGCCTTCACCTGCTCCATATTAACACAATTAATTGCCATAACTGCATAGTTATTACGATGCGCATGTAACAGCATGTCTTTCATTGATACGTACATTTTTCTTCCTCCTGATTTCAAAAAGTGAGATGTCCTAAACAGACATCTCACTTACATACTAAAGCATGTGAGAGAAGCTGCCAATGGCAGACTCTCTGCATTTATTTACTTTTCAAACAACTCTTAAATCAACGGATTCTCCATTTCCTCATCCTCAGCACCTTCTGCAAGAGGTCTCTTAAGGATAGAATACAGAAGACCTGTGATACATCCTCCCAACAGCCACAGTCCAATGAACAGAAGTGGGTTAGACGTCATAGCCACTGAGAATACACCACCGTGTACTGCCGGAGATTCCAGTCCAAACATCATACACAGACCACCTGTAATTGCACCACCAACACAGATAGAGGCTGTCAGTCTTACCGGATCTTTCAACTGGAATGGGATTACACCTTCCTGAACATAGCAGCAAGAAAGAATTACCAATGATAAAGCCTGCTCCTTCTCAGTTTTAGTGAATTTGTTACGGCTCCATGGAAGTACTGTAGAAATAGCAATTCCAAGAGGAGATGTCATACCTGCACACATCTTAGCAGATGTAGGAATAAAGAATCCATCAGCATTCAGTCCATTTACAAACAGAGCTGCTGTCTTATTAACCGGACCACCATTGTCAAATGCGATCATTGCACCAATAACTGCACCAAGTACGAATCTTGAACCAGCACTTAAAGCTGTCAGCCATCCTGTAACAATTCCCATCAACCATGCAATCGGAACACCAATAACATACCACATCAACAACCCAACAATCAATGTCGAAAGTACTGGAATAAACATAATCGGCATAATTCCCTGTAATGCCTTCGGAACTTTAATCTTCTTCATTTGAAGAACAAACCATCCTGCAATCAGAGCTCCAACAAGACCACCTACAAATCCTGTTTTCATAAGTCCTGCAAGTACACCCATTGCATATCCAGGAGCAATACCCGGCTTATCCGCAATAGCATACGCAATAAATGCTGCCAGACAAGGGACTGCAAATGCAAACAAGTTGTTACCAATTGTGAAAATAACCTGAGCCAATGTCTGCATCTCGGCAGCTGTGTCTCCAATGTTATATCCTCCCATCATTTTTGCAATCGCTGTGATAACACCACCTCCAACGATTACTGGAATCATGTAAGAAATACCTGTCATAATTGCATCTTTACAAATCGTGCCAACGCTTTTTTGTTTTTTTCTTTGAAGTTCTGCCATAATTATCCTAATGCCTCCACTAATTCATCAATTACTGCATCTGCATTTTTAATCGGTTCATTTACTTTAAAGTTCATTGTTGGAACATCCTTAAAGCGACTAGAACCTTTAATCTTCACATCGCTTGCAATGATACAAGCATCACACCTTGCAAGATCATCTGCGGTAATCTCATCTTCTACTCCTTGTGCTCCCTGCGTCTCAACTTTAATTTCAATTCCCTTTTTCTGAGCCGCTTTTTTCAGATTTGCTGCTGCCATATAAGTATGGGCAATTCCTACCGGGCAACTACATACTGCTACAAGATACATACTCTTATTCCTCCTTTTTATTTTTAAAAATATCGATGATCTGATCTACGTCAGTAGCATCCTTTAATGCCTCTCTGAAATCATCATCCATCAAGCCAACTGCCAGACTAGATAACATTTTCAGATGTACGTTATCTGCGGAATTCGGGGCTGCCAGCATAATAACATAATCTACAGGTTCTCCATCAAGTGACCCCCATTCAATTTTCTGATTCAACTTTACCAAAGTAAATGCTGCTTCTTTTACACAATCACTCTTACAATGCGGAATTGCAATTCCATTTCCCATACCAGTCTCAAATTCAAGTTCTCTATCTTTTACTCCTTGTAAATATTTTTCATAACTTGTCACCTTACCGGCATCATACATCATTTTGCAGATTTTCTGGATTGCCTCCTCTTTATCTTTTACATCTAGTCCGAAAGAGACAATTCTTTCGTCTATCATATCTGCCATACTCATTTTTATAGCTCCTTTCTGCCTATCTGAACATTTCCGAAAATTTTCTAGCTTTTAATATTACTTCCATTGCCTTCTTATCTTTTGTCAACTCCAATACATCTCCAAAAATTCCCTTGATGTAATCTTTTGAATTAACATCCAAAGAAAGTAAAAAAATCAGCTGAACTTTTTCATCGCCCCAGTTAATCGGTTTTTTTAATGTCATCACTCCGATTCCCTGTCTCTTTATATGTCCTTCAAATGCATGTGGAATTGCGATTAAGTTTCCAAGTGCCGTCTCTGAAAGATTTTCTCGTTCAAATACCGAATCAATAAATCCTTCATCCACATATCCTTCTGTAATCATCCTGCTTCCAAGAAGATGAATCACTTCCTCTTTCGATTTCAAATCACAGTCAAACATCGTAATCTCACTGTGCAGAAACCGCCGTAGGTATTCGTAATTTTTTTGAATCTCTGGTTCATACTCTTTCTTCTTTATTAGAAATTTCTGAATCCTCTTAATATCTACCTCACTCAAAACCGGTGAAACCTGAATAACCGGAATTCCTTCCAATTCAATTGGGACTGTAGCTATCACAAAATCTTGTTTTTCCAGTTCGATTTCTGACAATCTTGATGCTGAGAAAACTTCTCTAATCTCTAGATTTGAAAAACTTCCTGCCAGTTTAGCCCGTAAGAATTGAGATGTACCAAACCCTGTCATACAAACCAACGTTGCAGTAAATTTTTGATGTTGTTTTTGTTTCATTCTTTCAATTGATGTCCCTATATGAAATGTAATGAATCCTATCTCATCTTCCGTTGGATTAAATCCATACTTAACTGCAAACTTTGACATAAAGAAAGATGCAATTTCATATTCATAAAATAATTCTTTCTTTATTGCATCCAGAATTGGATTATAGGTATACATTTTGCTGTGTAATCTCAACACCATGCATTCCAAATGATCCATTAGTGCACTGATCAATTCATCGTCTCCCGCTAACTGCAAATAGAACTTTCTATCACATTCCATTAGCAATTCCATCATGAAATCAAACATTTCTTGATTTCGTTCCCTTTTTTCCTTAAGAGACTGCTCCTTCTCCATAGGAACATGGAAGCGAAGCCCACTCAGACAAATTTTAAGATAACAATCTTCTGTATCCGGAATCTCAACCCCAAAAGCTTCTGTCAAATATTCTTTCAAATGCCCCAATACAAAGTCCATTCTCCTGGATTCTCTTCCCGGAATAGAACCTTCATGATCCATTGTCTTTCCAGCGGATAAGCGTTCCAACATTACAGCAAGATCCATTGTAAGTTCGCCAACTGAAATATCGGTAAGTATAAACTGAAATCTGCCTTCCATCTGGTTAATAATTTCTCTTAAATCCTTCAGTTCTACTGCAGTAAAATGATTTTGAATATTCGATATGGTTACCTTTTGTCTTCCACCTGCTCTTTTGAGTGCTTCTAACAACGCTGACCTTATCTGACTTTCATTGCCCTCTACCTTAATTCCATATTTCACTTTTTTAATAAAACGAATTCCATAATGTTCCCATAGCTCATCTAACTCATTCAGGTCATTCAATACCGTTGCTTTACTGATATAGTACTCCTTTGCTAGAGCTTCCATTGATGTATAATCGTCCTTTAAAAGAAGCTCAACTGCCAGATGATATTTTCTAACTTCCGGAGATAAATAAGAATCCACGGTATCTCTTGCAACTTCTTTCAGATACTTTTGGGCCTCATGGTTATCATATTCTATCCAGAGTCCCACCCCCTGCTGACTGTTAATTCTACAGGAATGTTTTTCCAATTCTTCATTAATCTTTTTAATGTCAGTTTTAATAGTTCTGGAACTAACCTTTAATGAAGTAGCAATCTGTGTGGTTGTCAATTTGTCCTCATGTTCCATGAGCAGCGTAACAATTTTCTTCTCTCTAGCTAAAAGCATTTTCATCTCCCGCTTTCAATTTCTTGTATTCCTTGCTGCTTGAGCCTATTATACACAGCACTATGTCTATTCTACAAATCAGATATTTTCATCTAACTCCTATTAACTTAGTGAAAACATTGTGTAATTATGTCGTATTAAACAACTATACTCCTTGTTCTTTTGTGTATTTTGCTCAAGTAAAAGGTCTCTGTTTTCTTTTTTAACTTGAATTTTCTTGTCTTTTCCTATTATATAGTGCTTTTATAAGAATACTTTACTTCACTATCATCTGTCCATCAGAAATTAGTTTCACTAACTTAGTGCAATTTCTCCATTATTCATTTTCTATTTTTATTCCTATAATGAAAACATATCAAAACTATTCATAACTGTTCTGTACTCTTTGTGTCAGACAGTTACACTAATCATTACTGCTTTAAGGAGGAAATTATAATGATTAATTTTGAATTTCATAACCCTACCAAAGTTATTTTTGGTAAAAACGTAGAAGCTGAAGCCGGAAAAGAAATCAAAAAGCTCGGTGGTCATAAAGTGCTCGTTCACTTTGGTGGAGATTATCTTCAGGCGAATGGTACTTTAGATCGGATTCATAAAGGCCTCACAGACGCTGGACTTGAATATGTAGATTTAGACGGAGTTGTTCCCAACCCAAGACTCAGTCTTGTAAAAAAAGGAATTGAACTCTGCAAAAAAGAAGGTGTAGACTTCATTCTCCCAATTGGTGGGGGGAGTGCAATTGACTCTGCTAAGGGAATTGCCTACGGCCTTGCTAATGACTTTGAACTGGAAGATCTACTCATGGGAAAAGTAAAAACAGATAAAATTGCACCGATTGGCTGTATTTCTACAATTGCTGCAACAGGATCTGAAACGAGTAATTCTATGGTAATTACAATTGAAGAATACGAAGGTCAACAAAATCTGAAACGCTCTTATAACCATGATTGTGCACGCCCACTGTTTGCATGCATGAACCCAGAACTTACATATACACTTCCTGTTTACCAGACAGCAAGTGGTGCTTCTGATATTATGATGCACACAATGGAGCGTTACTTCACAAATACAAAGGATGTTGACCTGATCGACCGTATCGCAGAAGGACTTCTCGTTGCAGTCCGCGAGGCAGCACAGGTTGCTGTTAAGACTCCTGATGACTACGAGGCACGTGCTACACTGATGTGGGCTGGAAGTCTTTCACACAATGGCCTTACCGGTACAGGACGTCAGTCAGATTTTGCTTCTCATAAAATTGAGCATGAACTTGGCGGTATGTTTGATGTGGCTCACGGTGCAGGACTTTGTGCTGTATGGGGAAGTTGGGCTCGTTATGTTTATAAAACAAATCCTGCAAGATTTGCCCAGTTTGCCGTTCGTATCTTCAATGTCCCAGAAAATTTCTATGATGTAGAAGCTACAGCGCTTAAAGGTATTGAAGCTTGGGAAGACTGGTGTCATAAAATTGGAATGCCAATCAATCTTCATGAATTAGGTATAGATCCTACAGATGATCAGATTAAAGAAATGGCTGAGAAATGCGTTGCTACTGGAGGCGGTACTGTCGGATTTTTCCAACCATTAAATAAAGACGATATTATAAACATTTATAAAATGTCTAAATAATCAAATTACTGTCTTTTAATAAAAGTAACTCCGCATCAAATCTTATTGTAATAGAATATTTGTAACTGTCCAGAGCCAAGCAAAATTTCAAAAACAGCTATAAAATGCTTGTATTTTTAAGACTGTTTTTGAAATTTTATTTGGAGGTTGGCTCTGAGCAGTTACGTGAATTTTAATATTAATACGAAAAGAGGATAAAATGGAACTGAGTATACTTTTAATGGAACAGATTGCGAAACTATTTCTTATGATTTTTATGGGCTATGCCGTGGTAAAACTTGGATTATTAACAGATGAAGACAGCAAAGTATTATCTACACTTGTACTGTATCTGATTGTACCCTCGGTAATTTTAAATGCTTTTCAGGTAGACTACACGCAGGAAAAAGTAAATGGGCTAAAACTTGCTGGTATTGCCTCCTTACTACTTTTGATTATTTTACTTTTGATTGTAAATCTGATTGGGAAATTATTGAATTTGAATGAAGTAGAAATAATGTCTATTTATTATTCCAATTCAGGAAATCTGATTGTGCCGATTGTAACATTTATGCTTGGTGAAAAATGGGTATTCTATGCCTGTGTATTTATGGGACTTCAAACCATTTTTTTCTGGACACATTGCAAAAATGTACTCAGCCACGAGAAAGGATTCAATCCAAAAAAAATTTTTTCCAACATTAATATTATTACCATAATAATTGCAATTACTTTGTTTTTTGCAAAAATACGTCTGCCAGAAATTATTACAGGAACACTTGGCTCAGTAGGTGCCATGATTGGACCAGCGAGTATGTTTGTAACTGGAATGTTAATTGGCGGAATGGAGCTAAAAAAAATATTAACGGACAAAAGAACGTATTTTATTTCGTTCATGCGCTTAATTACAATCCCGCTTATTGCATTACTTATTCTAAAGATAAGTGGTCTCAAAGGATGGAATAAAGACGGAGAACAAATTCTTTTGATTGTATTTATGGCTGTGATTTCTCCAGTAGCTTCCACCGTTACGCAAATGTGTCAAGTATATGACAATGATTCCAGATATGCCAGTGTAATCAACGTACTAACAACAATTGGAGCCATTGTAACAATGCCCTTAATGGTGTTTATGTATCAGATAATTATATAAAAATAGAATTTTCTCATAATTAAGGCAAGCCGTTGTAACAACGGCTTGCCTTAATGTAATTACAATAATTTTTCTTTTACGCCTCAGAGAAAAATTTCTCCTTCACCTCATCCACCGGCATCTCTTTCCCTGTGAACAGTTCAAAAGCAGCGGCTCCCTGCCACAGAAGCATTCCGATTCCACCGATTGCGGCACGGCATCCTGCTTCTTTCACCTTCTTTACAAGCAATGTCTCCAACAGATTATACACAACATCCGCAACTGCAAGCTCCGGACGAAGCCGTTCTTCCGGCTCCGGAATTACATTTTCAAGCAGTGCCATACCTGCACGTGTTGCATTTACAAGAATATTGCTCTCGCTAACAACCTCTGCAAACTTCTCTTTATTATCAAGATCCTCAATAAATACTGTTCCGATGATTACCATCTTCTGACCTTCCACCCCATGTTCTTTTAGGTTGAGAATAAATCCGACTCCATCAGTGATATGTCCTGTCATGTTGCATCTATTCCAAGCTTTCAAAGCTATAATTCTGCATGGCCGGAGAACCTGAATGTTCTACCGAAGAACCGATAAGTGCGTATAATCTTATGTGTCCATTAATTCTTCTTTTCATTCGTAAGCTCCTCCATATTAAATATCAGCAGAAATTTTTCAATCATTTTTGCATTTCTGCCACGAAATGTAGCTACAATATATCATCATCGCTTCAAAGCTTCTATGATTTAAAGTGTGAAATTATCATTTAATTCTAATCAATCAGATCATTCTGAAATCTCGACAAATGCTCATACGGCAAGATCAGTCTTCCTCGAAACAATCCACACCCGTCATTGATCAAACTGTTATTCATCGCTGCAAACATATTTACATCCAGCTTCGCCAGATCCAATCCCAACAGCTTCATTCCGCGCTCATACGCCTCATCAAAATAAATGCACTCACCTCTTGGAATCGCATTTCTTCTAGCGCGCTCTTTCTCTTGTTTTTTCTCATATCCCAGATGGTTTGCCGGCCCAATCTCTGCAATATCATCCATTTGCTTTGTACGGATCTGAACCTCAATATAACTTCTTGAACAGTTATCATAGAATGTAATGTGCAGTGACTGGTATTCATCCGGCTGGCTGTCTGAAATATAGTCTCTATAATATGGTCTGACATTGTCATCCATGAGTGGGGAATGACTTTCCATCACACCATTTGCCGGCTCCGCTGTAAACCCTCTTTCCTCAAGAAAGCCCGGTAGTACATTCGCTATCCCGTACAGACATTCCAGTTCTGCGATCTGACGCTCTTCTTCATTTTCATAATGACATTTTGGCATAGAAATCACGATCCGGTATGCGATCAGATCACGAAAACAGCTAAGACTGCTCTTTAACTCTGCCGTTGTCGGATACTTTCCATACTCTTCGTAATAATCTGAAATATACTTTACAATATAACCATTAAATTTCTCTTCCGCACGGATCAAAGACTTGATTCTTCCTTTTACTGTAAATGCAAGATATGGATATTCTTTTGTCATATATTTATAAAATTCCCGTATCTGCTGTGACTGGGTCGTAAGGAATTCATTATGTTCCAGAAGTTCTCTGATCTGAATCAGGAAATTACAATGTATCAGGTCAATTTCATTTTTTGTTTTTCGCGCATCTTCTCTTAAATCTGTAATGTAATTCTGCAACACTCTGAAAATAGTATCGCCGGAGTACAGGTAATCATTTAAAGTTATCATAAGTTCTCCCTCCACGGAACTGTATATCTATATTTTTCATTGCTTATCTCTTGTCCGACCGCCAAATACGGAAGCAGACTGTAGTTCTATTATAACAATCTGCGACGGTAATCGCCAGTCATGAAGCTTCAAATGATATTTTTCTTCATTTTTAGACAAATTATATAAATTTTGTCTAAAAACCTTGAATTTTTTATAAAGAATCCTATAATGTAGATAGGTTGAAAAAACGCTAACATTTAAATCTTCTGGAGGTGTTTGTATGATTAGTTTTATTATTTGTTTAGCGTTACTTATTGGCGGATATTTTGTTTATGGAAAGGTGGTTGAGAACACATTCGCACCTGACGACAGAGAAACTCCTGCTGTCAGAATCAATGACGGAGTAGATTATGTCGTTATGCCGCAATGGAAGTTATTCCTTGTGCAATTACTTAACATTGCCGGTCTGGGACCTATTTTTGGTGCCATGCAGGGTGCTTTATGGGGACCGGTCGTATTCCTTTGGATTACATTCGGTACAATTTTTGCCGGAGGTGTGCATGATTATTTCTCCGGTATGCTTTCTGAACGAAATGACGGAGCATCTATCTCTGAAGTATGCGGAATTTATCTTGGAAATGTTATGAAAAATGTAATGCGTGTATTCAGTGTAGTACTTCTGGTCATGGTCGGTACTGTATTTGCAGTAGGACCTGCCGGTCTGATCGTCACTTTGCTGGGGAACAAAGGTATCACCGGGCTTCTGGCAAACCCGGAATTCTGGCTTTGGATCATCCTGTTATACTATTTTATTGCAACCTTTATTTCTATTGATAAGATCATCGGACGAATCTACCCACTCTTTGGTATCTGTCTGATCATCATGGCTCTCGGTGTCATCATCGGTATTTTTACAAATCCTGATTATACGATTCCTGAAATTTGGAACCACTTTACAAATATGCATCCAGACGGAAAACCAATTTGGAGCTTCATGTTTATCACCGTAGCCTGCGGAGCTATTTCCGGATTCCATTCTACACAGTCCCCTCTGATGGCTCGTTGTATGAAATCTGAGAAACAGGGACATTTCGTATTCTACGGCGCAATGGTAGCAGAAGGTGTGATTGCACTGATCTGGGCAGCCGCAGGATGTGCACTTTACAAAGTGACAGGTGGTCTCAACACAGGTTTAAGCGAAGTTCTTGCTAACGGTCAGTCAGCCGCTATCTACGATGTGTGTATTAAGACAATGGGAAGCATCGGTGTAGCATTGGCAATGATCGGTGTTATCGTATGCCCGATTACTTCCGGAGACACTGCATTCAGAAGTGCCCGTCTTGTACTTGCAGACTGGTTCAAGATCGATCAGAATAAAATGCAGAAACGATTGGTTCTCTGTGTACCGCTTCTGGCAATCGGTGCTTTTGTAGGACATCTTGATTATGCCATTGTATGGAGATATTTCAGTTGGACAAACCAGACTCTGGCAATGATCGTTTTGTGGACAGCAAGCATGTACCTGTTCCGTGAGAAGAAGAATTACTGGATCACAGCGGTTCCTGCAACATTTATGAGCGCTGTTTCTATGACCTATTTCTTCTGTGCAGATGAATGTCTTGGACTCTCTACAGCAGTTGCTTATCCTGTAGGAATCATTCTGGCAGCCTTGTTCCTTGGAATCTTTATCTTGGCAACAAGAAAACCTGCGAAAAAACAGGCTTAAAAATATAGAACTGTGAAAAGCAGACAGACATCAGGTTTTTCACAGTTCTTTTAAAATATACAAATGAAATGAGATGATATTATGTTTAAACCACAACGACTAGGAACTGTAACAATCCCGGATGCTGAATTAACCACTGACAAAAAAAACTGCAGAAAAATAGGACCTTGCGGTGTTGGAAAAAAAGCAATCTATTTAAACAGTTTTTATTTTGACAGACGTTATTACATACCCATTTCTTCCGTAGAAAGAATCTTTAAAAGAATTGCTATGAGCAAAGGTGGTTTTACAGGAAAAGGAGTATTCGGAACATTATCTTATCTCGTAGTTGTATATGAAAATGGAAAAGAAAAGCAATGCAATTTCAAGCATGAAGAAGATGTCGACCGCCTTTTGGCTTATATTGAAGAAAGATTTCCTCAGATTCCGCTGCACAGCATAGAAGCTGAGCGAAAACTGGAAGAAAAAAGAAAATGGCTGGAAGAAAAGCAGCGCGACCGCATTCTTCCGGAAGAAATCAAAAAGCGGCTTACCAAGCTTGAACACGCAGAAAATTATCTTAAAAAGCAATCCGATTACTACATGGATCTGAGCCTGTCGGCGAAGAAAAAGAGAACCTATGACAGAAGCAATCCCGCTTATAAATGGGTCGCTTTTGCTGTTGTAATATTGGGTATCGGAGCATTCCTTTATGGAATCTACTCCCTTCTGACTCATGCCGGATTCGGTATGTATTTCCTGTTATTTGGATTGGCAGCAATTTTCCTGTTCGCAGGAGCGAATGTATTGCCAACCTCTAAAAACAATAAAAAATATATCGAAAATCAGCTGGAACGATCCATCCAGCAAATGGAAGCCTATATCCAGAAATATCCTGACTTTCCGGTTCCAGCACATTACGCACATCCGGTCGTATTAAAGAGAATGCAGGATATCATGAAGGATGGCCGTGCACAAACGATTCCTGAAGCGCTCACGGTTTTAAAAGATGATTTGAAAGCTCTGAATTCTAATGTAACAGTTGAAAAAGAAGAGTATGATGAAATCGTTGCAATCAAGCCAATGTTTCTGGTAATGGATTATAAATAGTTTTTCACCTGATTTTTGCCCTCTCAAAAAGAATAGCAGCTGTTCTCACAACACACTTGTTAGACAGCTGCTATTCTTTTCCACATTCCTCTCATTTTATAAGAAAGTTATTCACATTTTACTCTTTAATTGTTCCCTTTTTTACATTTTCCTGGATAATCTGATCTACAACTTCAAATATTTTTTCCGATCCAAGTCTCGTCTTCCTCTGACGACCATAAACCTGATCTGCACATACTCCATGCTCTTTCCAATCATTTCCACCATTGCTGTTATTCAGCATTAGTGGCTGCAGGTTATCCATCGCATGTGCGAACTTGGATTCCGCTGTTTCAAATGCCTCGAACTCATCAAAAAGAGAAATCAGCTCTTGTTTCTGATCTTCCGGAAGGATTGAAAAAATTCTTTCCTTCGCCGCATCTTCTCTTGCTTTCTGAGTTTTCAAACCTTCTGTATCATATGCATACGTATCACCCGCATCGATCTCCACAATATCATGGATCAGACACATCAGCATTACCTTTGCAATATCTACCGATTCGTTTGAATGCTCTCTGAAAAGATATGCCATGATTGCCATATGCCATGCATGTTCTGCATCGTTTTCCCGTCTGCCATGCTCTGAGAGATGTGTCTGTCTCAGAATATTTTTTTCCTTATCTATTTCCAATGCAAAATCAAGCTGTCGTTTCAATCTTTCATCCATTTTTCTCTGTCTCCTTGTTCTAAACTTCATTACCTTAAGATGAAAATTAATTTGCTTTTCGTATTATTTTCATTCTCAGTTTTTATTTCAGTTCATCCAGGATAGATGCTCCTATTGTTCCTTCCGGCATCTTTACATCGAAGTTATCTGCAATCGTTGCTCCGATCACTGCAAATGTATCTGAATCCGGCAGTTTTCCGCATCCTTCCATAGATGGAGAATATGCGAAGAATGGAACCATTTCTCTTGTATGATCTGTTCCTGTGTGAGTCGGATCATTTCCGTGATCTGCGGTGATGATCAAGAGGTCATCTTCTTTTAATTCTCCGAGGAGTTCTCCCAATTTCACATCAAATTTCTCAAGTTCTTCTGCATATCCCTTTACATTTCTGCGGTGTCCCCACAATGCATCAAAATCTACAAGATTCACAAAACACAAGCCCTTGAAGTCTCTCTTTGAAATTTCAATCGTCTGCTCCATTCCGTGAACGGAACTCTTAGATTTATTTGATTCTGTCAAACCTTCTCCATCGAAAATATCAAAGATCTTACCGACTGAGATCACATCATATCCTGCATCTTTGAGTGCATTAAGTGCTGTTCTTCCGTATGGTTTCAGCGCATAATCATGTCTGTTACTTGTACGCTTGAACTCACCTTTTTTCTTTCCAACATAAGGTCTTGCAATAACACGTCCGACTTTCCACTCATCTTTCATCGTAATATCACGTGCGATCTCACAGCAGCGGTAAAGTTCATCCAGTCCGAATGTCTCCTCATTTCCACAGATCTGCAATACAGAATCTGCAGATGTATAGACGATCATATGACCTGTTGCAATCTCTTCTTCTGCAAGTTCATCAAGAATCTCTGTTCCACTGGCACTCTTGTTTCCGATCACTTTATGTCCTGTTCTCTTTTCCAGTTCGTCAATCAATTCCTTTGGAAATCCCGTCTCTGTAAATGTCTTAAATGGCTTCGTGATATGAAGTCCCATCATCTCCCAGTGTCCGGTCATCGTATCCTTTCCGGTACTTGCTTCTTTCAGGAAAGAATAGTATCCCATCGGTCTTTCTACCGGTGCCACCTGTTTCAGTGGGTGTAAATTGGCGATTCCAAGTTTCTGAAGATTCGGAATATGAAATTCATCCACAGACTCAGAAATATGTCCCATTGTGTCTGTTCCTGCATCCCCATACTCTGCAGCATCCGGCATTGCTCCTGCTCCGAATGAATCGATCACAATTGTAAAAGTTCGATTATATTTTTTCATAAAAGTCACACCCCATTACATGTTTACAACGACCTTTGTAACAAGTTCCTTAAATGATTTTGCCACACGATCTGCTGTCTCCTGTACTTCTTTATGATTCAGTTCCACTTTTGAAATTCCTGCTGCCATATTTGTGATACAGGAAATTCCACAGATTTCCATTCCCATATGACGTGCTGCCATAGCTTCACATGCGGTACTCATTCCGACTGCATCTCCGCCCCAGCTCTGTGCAAGTCTTATCTCTGCCGGTGTCTCATAGTTCGGTCCTGTAAACTGAACGTAAACACCTTCCTGAATCTCAATGCCACAATCCGCTGCACACTTGCGGATCACATCTTGAAGACGCTTGCTGTACACTTCGCTCATATCCGGGAATCTTGTTCCAAGTTCCTCAATGTTCGGTCCAATCAGTGGGCTTGGAACTCCTGTTGTAATATGATCTGTGATCATCATGAAATCTCCGGCTTTATAAGATGGATTGCATCCACCTGCCGCATTTGTAAGAAGGATCTTCTTCGCCCCGAGCATTCCCATCAGACGTGTCGGAAGAACAACGTCTGACATCTTATATCCCTCATAATAATGAACACGTCCCTGCATGATCACAACCGGTGTATCCTCTACATAACCAAATACAAAACGACCTTTATGTCCCTTTACTGTAGAAACCGGAAATCCTTCAATCTCTGTATAATCGATGGTCTGCTCAATCTTGATTCCATCTGCAAAATCTCCAAGTCCGGATCCGAGAATCAGTGCTACTTCTGGTTTAAAATCGACCTTCTTTCTTACACTTTCAAGACATGTAACTAATTTCTTATACACAATTTCCACACTCCTTTTCTTTGTTTTATGAACTTGAAAACTGGTAACATTTCGTGTAAATACTTATGCGCCATAAGCTTCCCCCATCATCCGGTACAATTTATCTTTTACAGAATCTGTTGCAAAAGCTACATCTGCTGCATTTTTCATCAAACACAGGATTTCATCATCTCGAATTCCGTATGTTTTCTGAATAAATTCCAGTTCCTTTGTCATGGTTGTATCACTGACGGTTCGATTATCTGTATTCACCGTTACTTTTAATCCACCATCCAAAAACTCTCTGATCGGATATTCCTCCGGCCCTGCTACTGCTTTCGTCTGCAGATTACTGATCGGACACATCTCAATTCCGATTCCTTTTCCGGCAAGTTCTTTGATCAGATCACTATGTCCTCTCATTGCGATTCCATGACCGATCCTTCCTGCACCGGCCTCCACAGAATCTATAATATTCTGAGCACTTCCACATTCTCCTGCATGGATTGTAAATGGCATTCCTATCTTATGGGTATTTTGAAAGAGATTTTTAAACTCTGACATAGGATAGGAGGCTTCCGCACCTGCAAGATCTGCTGCACACACTCCTGAGCCGAGATATTCTCTTGCTGTGCGGATCATGCGCCAGTTCATCTCTTCACTATGATGACGCATCGCACACACGATCAGACCAAACTCGATTCCGAAATCTTTTTTTCCTCTCTCTAGACCTTTTAAAACTGCTTCGATCACTTTATTGCAATTCATGTCTTCTGTCTCTGAAAGAAGCGGTGCAAAGCGAATCTCAGAATAAATGACATTCTCCTGTTTCATGCTTCTGAGCACATCATATCCGGCTTCCTCAAGACCTTCTTCGTCTCTTAAACATTGTCCCGGCAGATCAAACTTTTCCAAATATTCTGCAAGACTTGTACAGTCATCTGACACGCTCAGTTCTGCTTTTCCTACCGGTCTCCCAAGTCTCTTTTCCACAAATTCCCGACTCAGTGATCCGTCCAGATGACAGTGCAATTCCACCTTTGACAATTTTATAATATCTTCCCTTGTCATTGTTAAATCCTCCTTCCTTTGTCAGCTTTTAATTCGTATATATTATACCAAATTTAATGGTCCAAACCCAAGAGGCATCAGCTCTTCTAAAGTATAAATTTCATATCGTTCTTTATCCACTGCAAGAATGATCTGAAATGTCTTCGGATTACAGAATTCCATCATGACCTGACGGCATACACCGCATGGTGCAGTGTACTCCGTCAGTTTTCCGTCTTTGCCACCGACAATGCAGATTGCCTGAAAGTCACGAACACCTTCGCTTACCGCCTTAAAAAATGCCGTTCTCTCCGCACAGTTGGTCGGTGTGTAGGATGCATTTTCTATATTGCATCCTGTATAAATCTCTCCACTTCTTGTAAGAAGTGCCGCTCCGACTTTAAAATTCGAATAAGGCGTATAGGAAAATTCAAGCTGTTCAATCGCTATATCAATCAGTTTTTCAATCATAACTTGTTCCATTACAGCCACCTCTTTTTCTTTCATATGCTACTACCAGTTTTCTTATTTATTTTCCTGGTCTGCTTTGATCAATTTACGAATTGCTTCAACGGCTACCTGGATTGCCATATCTGTATTATGAGCAACTGGATTCTCAAGACCAAGTTTCTCTCTTTCCTGATTTGCAACAACAAGAAAACAAGAACCTGCTCTTGCTCTTAATTTAGATGCACAGATAAACATTGCTGCTGATTCCATCTCAGATGCAAGGCATCCCATCATCTTCCATGCTTCCCATTTATTGATAAGTTCATATCCTACCGGCATTTTCTCTGGCTCATGCTGTCCGTAAAATGCGTCTTTAGACTGAACAACACCTGTATAATGTGTGAAGTTTTTCTCTTTCGCTGCTGCAACCAATGCATTTGTAACATCAAGATCTGCTACTGCAGGATACTCGATCGGTGCGTATTCTTTGGATGTTCCTTCCATACGGATCGCACCTGTTGCGATTACAACGTCACCACTTTTAATCTCTGTCTGCATTCCGCCACATGTTCCAATTCTTACAAAAGTATCTGCTCCACATTTATACAGCTCTTCCATAGCGATTGATGCTGACGGACCACCGATACCTGTAGATGTAACGCTTACCTTTACTCCGTCCAATGTTCCTGTATAAGTAATATACTCCCTGTTATCTGCTACCAAAACCGGATCATCAAAATGCTGTGCGATCTTAACACAGCGCTTCGGATCTCCCGGCATGATCACATAACGTCCAACTTCTCCTTTTGCTACCTGAATATGATATTGTCTGCTCGGATCTTCTGAATAATTTTTCATAATTTTTCCACCTCTCTACCACTTCATATCTTATGCCATTGAGGGCACAGCTACCTTGAACAGTGACTGTAAAAATTCTTGACTTCTTTTAATATTACTTTACTCTAATATCTTATAAAACTCAAGCCACCTATTTATTGCATGAAATGCTTGAAGTAAAACTCAGCAAACTTTTAATAATTTCATTTGAAAGTCTCTTTTATTAAAAAAAGGGGTAGTCTCCCAACAAGAAACTCGTTATAATAGGGGGCAGAAAATGGATGGAGGAATTCAAAATGAATAATGTAATTGAGATGAAGCACCCACTGATTCAGCATAAGATTTCCCGATTAAGAGACAAAAATACAGGAACTGCTGAATTCCGTGCGCTGGTAGAAGAAATTGCTATGTTAATGGGATATGAGGCTTTAAAAGACCTTCCATTAGAAGATGTGGAAGTCGAAACACCGATTGAAAAATGTATGACACCACAGATTGCAGGCAAGAACTTTGCTATTGTACCAATCTTACGTGCCGGTCTTGGAATGGTAAGCGGTCTTCAGGCTTTAGTCCCGACTGCAAAGATTGGTCATATTGGTCTGTATCGTGATGAGGAGACACATGAGCCACACGAATACTACTGCAAACTGCCAAGCCCAATCTCTGAACGTCTGATCGTTGTTACAGATCCTATGCTTGCTACAGGTGGTTCTGCTGTTGCTGCTGTTGATTTTATCAAACAACATGGCGGAAAGAAGATCAAATTCATGGCTATCATTGCTGCTCCGGAGGGCGTAGAACGTCTGATGGAAGCACATCCGGATATTCAGCTGTACGTAGGACATAATGACAGAGAACTGAACAAAGATGCTTACATCTGTCCGGGACTTGGGGATGCCGGGGATCGTATTTTCGGAACAAAATAAATAGATTTTGCAAAACAAAAAAGATATCGAAACACACTTACATTTTTCGTGTGCTCCGATATCTTTTTTATCTGTCCCTGGCCGAACAGATCATTTGGCTTATATTTTATGGTATATTTTTACATGGCAGTAAAATTGGTTTAAATTCTTATTTAATAAAACTTACATGTTTACAGATCTCTTCGATCGCTTTTTCTTTTCTCTCATTGAAGACTACTTTGTTCTCTTCAAACAGGTTACGTCCCTCTGTATCAATAGATACGATCAGTGGTCCGAACTCTTTTACGCGGCAGTGCCACAGTGTCTCAGGCATTCCAAGGTCTCTCCACTGAGCATCAACGATTTCCTCAACTTCTGTTGCTGCAACAACAGCATTTCCTGCTGGGAATACACAATGAATTGCTCCGAATTCTTTACATGCACGCTCTGTGTTTTCTTTCATTCCACCTTTTCCGATGATTACACGGACACCAGACTCTTTTACAAATTCATACTCAAATTTTTCCATACGCATACTTGTTGTCGGTCCTACAGAAACCATTTCAAATTTGTCATTCTCAAGCGGTCTGATAATTGGGCCTGCGTGGAAGATTGCTGCATCTTTTACATCAACCGGAAGCTCACGTCCTTCTTCAACGAGTCTTCTGTGTGCAACGTCACGGCAAGTTGTCATGCTTCCGTTCAGATAAATGATATCTCCTGCATGAATATCTTTGAGATCCTCAGCTGAGACTGGTGTTGTTAAAATCTTTTTTCCATCTTTTATTTCCAGCATTATAATGTCACCCCCGAATGTGTTGTGATTGTGTAGTTAAGGTCCTTATCAAATACAATGTGTCCACGTCTGTGTGACCAGCATCCAACATTAACAGCAACTCCAATTGTAGATGGATGTCTTGCTGTATTCTCAATGTGAACTCCCATAACAGAATACTTTCCGCCCATTCCCTGAGGTCCAAGTCCAATTGCGTTAATTCCGTCCTCAAGCAGTTTCTCCATAGATGCTGCACGTTCATTTTCATTGTGGCTTCCAAGCGGTCTCATAAGGGCTTTCTTGGAAAGTAATGCAGCTGTCTCAACAGATGTAGCAACACCGACACCAACAAGCAGTGGAGGACATGCATTCAGTCCGTAAGATGTCATAACATCAAGAACAAATTTTGTAACTCCTTCGTATCCTTCGCCCGGCATGAGAACCATAGCTTTTCCTGGCAGTGTACATCCGCCACCTGCCATGTATGTATAGATTTCGCACTGATCACTGTCCGGTACGATATCCCAGAATACTGTCGGTGTTCCTTTTCCTACGTTCTTTCCTGTGTTGTACTCATCAAATGTCTCAACACTATTATGACGAAGCGGAGCTTCAAATGTAGCTTTCACAACTGCTTCTTTTAAAAGTCCTTCCAGTTCTCCAATAAGTGGGAAGTTTGTTCCACATTTTACCCAGAACTGTAATACTCCTGTGTCCTGACAACTTGGTCTGTTCAGCTCTTTTGCAAGAACCTGGTTTTTCTGCATTGTCTGATAAATAACCTTTGAAAGCGGGCTGTCTTCTTTCTCTGCAAGCTCGTCAATCTTTGCTTTGATGTCATCCGGCAGTACTTTACCAATATAGGAAACAAAGTTCGCCATATAAGTAGTAAGCTGCTCTACCTGTGCTTTTTTATCCATTTTTAGGTCTCCTTTCATTACTGCTGCAATTTCCAGTAACTTTGATGATTAGGTTAGTTCATGTTTTATAGTTTCTTTTATATCTCACTCCAACAACAGGTCTTCTTACGGGAAGAATGGAAATGCGATTGGAAGGATAATCATACTTACAACGGTTGCGATAATGATTAATGGAAATCCTGCTTTTACATAGTCCATAAACTTATATCCACCGGCTCCAACCACCATTGTATTTGCTGGCATTCCGATTGGTGTCGCATATGCGCAAGAACCACCGATTACACAAGCCATCAATACAGCTCTTGGATCTGCTCTCATTCCCTGTGCGATTGAAAGACAGATTGGAACCATCAGCGCTGTTGTTGCTGTATTTGACATGAAGTTTGTCATGATACAACACAGCAAGAATACAACAAGTGTCAGGATATATGGAGATGGGTTCGCACCCAACGCTCCAATTACTTTATTAGCGATCACTTCTCCGGCTCCTGTCTCCTGAAGAGCAGATGCGAGGGAAAGTGTACCACCGAACAGGAAGATTGTCTTAAGATCGATTGACTTAAGCGCATCCTTCTCTGAGATAACTCCTGTGAGGATCAGAAGCAGTGCTCCGATTCCACCGGAGATACAAAGCTTGATACCGATTTTATCTTCAAAGATCATCGCCAGCAATGTAAATACCAGGATGATCAGTGATAACCACTGTTTCCATTTCGGCACATTATCGAAATTCTTTGTTGTATCAAAAGCTCCGTCGTCTTTCACATCGTGACTTGGAAGCAGTCTGTAACCAATTGTCGCATAGAAAAGAATTCCTACAATCAGAATCGGCATACCGACAACTGCATACTCAAAAAATCCAAATTTTAATCCAATCTCACTGAGTGCACTCTGTGCGATCAGGTTTCCAGGTGCACCGATCAGGGAAAGATTTCCTCCCATAGCTGCTGCAAATACAAGCGACATCAGAAGTCTGGATCTCTTATATCCTGATTTCGCTGCAATTCCGATAACTACCGGAATCAGAACTGCTGCCGTTCCTGTGTTTGACAGAATTCCGCTCATCAGTCCTACGATTATCATGATCGCAATGATCAGCATTCTTTCTGTCTTGGCGAATTTCGTAACAATTCCTCCGATTTTATTCGCCATACCAGTTTCGAATAACGCACCCCCTACGATGAACATCGCTACAAATAGGATTACGTTACTGTCAATGAATCCTGCAAAGGCTGTTTTCACGTCTAAAACCCCAGTCACTACAAGACCAATACAGACAATCATGGATGTTACTCCAAGCGGTATCTTTTCTAATACAAACATGATTACCGCAAACAGGAGAAACAGAAGAGTTATTGTTGATGGACTCATATGTTTTCCTCCATTCCTTTGTTTCTGTTTTTCTTTTACTTCCTGACTTTTTCAAGTCTTTTTCAGCTATTTTTTAGCTTCGCTTTAAGTAATTTCCGGCCGATTTGATTACCTCTCTGCTATGGTTGTATTATAGAAAATACAATCGAAAATGTACATTCTGAAAAAAATATGGTACTATAAGAAAAAACTATGGAAACATTTAGTACGCAATAATTTAGATATAGGAGACTTTTACAAATGAAACTGACACAACTCGAATATTTCTGTGTTGCTGCAAGATACCACAATATCACACGCGCATCCAAAGAGCTTTTTGTTACCCAGCCTTCGGTATCTAACGCGATCAAAGCTTTGGAAGAAGAATTCGGCGTGAATCTTTTCTATAGAAACAATAATAAACTGACTCTGACACCGGAAGGTGAAAAGTTCTATCAAAATGCTGAAGAACTTTTGGCTCATGCGGATGCTGTCAGATCTGAACTACACGAACTCCGTAAGCAGATTACACCTGTCCGCATCGGAATCCCGCCAATGCTTGGAACCATTTACCTGCCGGATATGTATCTTTCTTTGAAGGAAGAATTCCCTGACGTAGATTTCCGCCTATATGAATATGGATCGATCAAAGCCTGTGAACTTGTTCTGGAGGAGAAACTTGACCTCGCGATTGTCAATGCAGAACAGTCTGCGATTGATAAATGCAACCTTCATATTATTGATAATGAAGATCTGCTCTTCTGCGTATCAAAGGATCATCCACTTGCAGAACAATCCACGCTTCTTTTAAACATGCTGACTGATGAGCCATTGGTTCTGTTTAACACTGATTCTGTTCAGGTTATGACACTGACCCGTCAGTTCAAGGCCGCAGGAGTAAACCCACACATTGTTCTGAACACCAGCCAAATCACAACACTGATCAATATGGTAAAGACTAATCATATTGGCTGTTTTTTGTATAAGTCTATGGTGGATATGTATCCTGAACTTGTCGGAATACCTGTCTTTCCTGCAATTGAACAGCGTATTGGTGTTATCTGGAGAAAAGGAAAGTATCAGAACGCGGTAACTGAGAAAGTTATTAAATATTTGAAGAATTATTAATCGTTATGCCAATCAATTTATTTAACAACTCATTATTTTTAAAGGCGGATACATTGTACTGTACCCGCCCCTTATAGATTTTAATTCTCTTTTTCCTAATTATTTTTACCATGATTCAAAACTTCTAATACTATTTCTTCACTGCATCCTGTAAGAACTGAAATTTCTTCAGCTGATTTTCCCAGCTGATGCATATTAAGGATAATTCTCTCTTCACAACTCTTCTCTCCAAGTTTTATTCCTATTTTTTCTCCAATTTCCTTTCCAATTGCCTCACCGCGTCTTCTGGCACTGGACATCTGTGAATTATAATCTCTAAGAGCTTTTTCTCTTGCCTCATATTCCAGCCTTTTCTTCTCATCCGCACTCATTCTCTCTAATTCTTCATATGCTTTCTCAATATATGGATCTTTTTCTGCCATTTTCTTTAAGTCCTCCTTGCATTTCCCACTGAGAAACCGCATCCAGCGAATAATACCTGACTCATTTCTATCTTCTGTCGGCAGCTTGCCAAGCTCCAGGACATAAATCTCCATCAGGTCTGTATAAACCTCTCCTGTCTCTACATCACAAAATGTAATCTTACGGAAACATCTATCATCCTTTGGAAAGTGAAGAAAATCAAGAATGCTGACATGAATACATTTCTTTAATTTCTCGTAAGGCTCTCCTCTTTTGATCTGTCCCGTATACATTTTTCCTAAATAGAACAGTACTCTGTTTGGCCAAAAGTCAAACTGTACTACCTGCATCTCTAGATCCGTCTGTGTCCCGTCTGCAAATAGAACTCTTACATCCAGAATTCCAAGTTTCTCATCCTGATATTCTGGTTGAAGAATTGTTGGAAGTAACTCTGTATCTTCTAATTCTTCCGGATTTCTTCCCAACAATGCAGATAAAATACCTTTTCTTACTTCTTTATTTTGCATCAGTTCTTTGAAGCAGAAGTCTACAGTGGGTAACATGATAAAATTGTCATTTTGCTCAGATAACTGACGTTTTTCTATTGTCATTCATTCTCCTCCTATATGAAAAAAAATCGAAGATTAAATTGTACTGGATCTTCTCTCAACATTACATACATGGAAATGTATTGGGCAGTTATCTGATTTTCTACTTAAAAGAATAACATATTTTCTCATCATGTGAAACATTAAATTTCTATTATTCCTTCTTCAATAACATTACATACAAAATCCTGTACGTGATATCTTATATAAAAGCTGCTCCTCCCTTTGTTTTCAATATTTTTTTATTTGTCTTAATGGAAATATTACTTATCTTGATATATGATTCTTGAAACTTTTTGATTATCAGACACAAAGACTCAGTCCGTGACTTATAACATCTTTTGAACTTTCGAAAGTTAGATATAGGATATCTGATTAATTGATAAAATACAATGTGTTTTTTGTTGATATCTTAACTTTTTTGTTGGTAAATTGTGGATAACTTTTTTCAGGAGATAATATACTTGCAAGACTTTTATTAGAAAAGGAAACTGCAAATCAGGACCACCCGTCCAACGGGTGGTTTGCTCTAGGGCTATAAGCCCTTGTTA
>OODK01000122.1_pt1 | contig 98442 bp, 120 predicted proteins | sample 1671371 | NCBI WGS metagenome assembly OODK01 (sample SAMN06348150, study PRJEB24527) | human gut metagenome | biome: human gut; feature: ankylosing spondylitis patient; material: feces | host: Homo sapiens | place: China | collected 2015-10 | reverse complement strand
TCCTCCCCAAATCATTTCTTTAAATACAGGTTCTACCCATAAAATATGTCCCATTACTATTCTCCTTTTCCTTTTTCATGTGTTGATTCATTTCTTCTTTCATCCCAATCTAAATTCATAGAGACTTTTTTAATAAGTAATTCTTGATAATTCTTTTTAAAGAGTAAGGAATAGATTAGATCTATAATATAATCACTACTTATTTTAGAAGAAAATGATCCAATTTTATTAATAATATTTTCTTTTGAACACATTGTTAAACAAATATCTGCTTTTTTTCTTAAATAACTATCATTTAAAGAAGTGATTGCAATAATAGTTCCCCCATTTATTTTAATACGTTCAACAATAGGTTTAATTTCATTTGTTTGTCCTGAATAGGAAATAATTAACGCTACTGAATTTTTAGTCGTATGCAAAGCTTGTTGAGTCTGCTCTGTAGGAATAATTTTCAAGTTAACAAACTTATTGACATAAGTCATTTTATGTTCAAACATCAATGCTGATAAAAAAGAATCTCCTACCGCAAACAAGTCAATGATGTTTGCTTTATCAATATAATCCACTGCTTTTTCTAATTCGTTCATATCAAGAACTTGATTAGTTCCTTCAATGGTTTGTTTATAGACTCCTCCAACATTATGACAAATTTCATTCATCGAACTATCTTGCATAAATGGCTTATTAAAATTTATCGTAGAAAATGTTTGAGATTGTGTTATTTCTGCAAAATGAACGCGAAAATCATTAAAATTCTTCTCTCCTACTTTTTTACAAAAACGACTAATTGTTGCTGTTGAAGTATAAGTTGCTTCTGCAAGCTCTTTAAGATTCATATGAATCACATCTTCTTTATGTTCAATTAAATAATCTGCTATTTTCTTTTCTAATTCACTAAAACCTTTTTGGTATTCAATCGTTGATAATAGACTCATATTTTCACCTCAAATTCATTGTACCTTTATATACAATGAAAGACAAGAATACATTGTATCCTTGTCAAATTCATTATTAAGCTTCTGCAGCTTGTTTGTTTTGGTATTTTTCGTATGCAATTAAGAATGGTGTGTAGATAACTGTTGAAACAACAATTAAGATTGCTTGAGTTACTGCACCCATAATGTTTGCACCTGTAGCTAAGAAACCAAATACTAGTGGTGGAGTTGTCCAAGGTACTGTTAAACATGCAACTGGACAGAATCCGATAATTGTTAACACATAACCAACTAAGATAGTTACTAAACATGCAAATACAAATGGAATACCTAAGATTGGGTTTAATACCATTGGAATACCGAATGTAACTGTTTCATTGATGTTGAATAAACCTGGAACTAATGATAATGAAGCGATTGCTTTATTATCTTCACGTTTACCAAAGATAATGATTGCGATTACTAAACCGATAGTAACACCTGAACCACCAAATTCACCACACATTTGTAAGAAATACATATTGATGATATTTTTTGGAGTTTCACCTTTGTTGAATGCTTCAACGTTTTCAAGTGCTAATGGTGTAAATAATGCTTCTTTTACTGCAGATAACATGTTGTTACCATGAATACCTACTAACCAGAATAACATGATTACTAAATAGATAATCATAACACCTGGGATTGTAGCACCTACAGCCCCTAAAGGACCTTGGATACCATTTTTGATAACATCATTTAAGTATAAACCTGTTAAGTTATAACAAGCAGAACCAATACAAGCTGTGATGATTAAAGTGATAGTAGCTGGTACTAAAACTTCGAATGCACGAGCAACTCCTGGTGGAACTTGTTCTGGCATTTTAATTTTTAATGCATCTTGTTTTTCAAAGAAGCAGAATAATTCTACAGATAATACACCAATAATCATACCAGTGAATAAACCAGTAGCTCCTAATTCGTTACCAGCAATACCAGTGAAAGCTTCTTTAGCTCCGTCTACCATGTGTGAAGTGTTTGTAACTGATAACCATGCAGCTAAACCTACTAAACCTGGAATATAACCAGCTCTTTCAGCTCCCATGTTCCAAACACCGATTTCTTGGGCGATACCAAGAGTGATACCAACTGTGATACAGCTGATTGTACAGAAGTTAACGGCTTGGAATGCAGGATTTAAGAAATCTAAAGCCATGATTGGTTTGAAGAATAATCCTAAACCTGTTTGGTCGTTAACTAATACGTTACACCATAAAACCCCAATTGCCCCAGCGATTGTTAAAGGCATGAAGTTTTGGAACGCATTTTTGATTGCAGATAAATATTTGTTTTGACCGCACCATGCACCAGCACGACCTAAGACATCTGCCATTTTGTCCATAATTTTTTCCTCCCTTAATTAATTTTGACATGATTATCATAACGTGACATTTTTCTTTGTTAAAGGCTTACAATGGTTTTTGTTTTTTATTTACAGCATTCTTTTTTCTTTAAAAAAATCGTGTAATTTATTTACAAAAACATAAAGAAAAAAATCATTTGTTAAAACAAATGATTTTCGTGTCATTTTATAAGTAGTCAAAAAAATACGGAAGGTATTTAATTTATTAAATAAATGACAATCTTTATTTTATATATAGGATAGAAATTGTACACCTTTTTAAAAGATTTAGAGAGTAATTTTCATTAATTCCTTTTCGGTACAATAAACGATGTAATTTATTTACAAAAACTTAACTAAAGATAAATGTTGGTAAGTATCTCTTGAAAAACTAATCAAATAGTGAAAAATTTAGAATCATATTTAAAATTACTGAATTTCAATGCACATAAGCTGTTGCCTATCTCTTTGAATATATGAAGAAATATCTTCTTTTGATAATATTTATTATGTTGATCTTTATATTTATAAAGCCCTATATAATTTCTTAAATATTTATCTGATATTCCTCGATACTTATATAGAAATAAATCTATCGATGAATGTAAATCATTTATCTTTTTAAGGGTATAACCATCTTTCTCTTTTTTACCTGATGGTATCTTGATTCATTTAACTCTTAAATCTTTCATCAATTTATGATATGACCTCAAGCTGTCACTTACAACTTGACATGTACTTGGAATCTTATCTTTATATATTTTATAGAGCTCTTTGGAATGAATCCTTCCTGTTTCAGATACTTGGATTACTTTATTGTTATGTTGATCTATGGCACATACGATATTTCTTTTTTGACTGCTCATCCCTCTTTTTTGTTTTTCTTTGTTTTCCATATGTTTGCCTGAATGTGTAACGACATTTAGTTTTTCATCCAAATAAACCGTATCACTTAAAACAGGGTTATCATGAGTCAAATCAGCAAGAACACTTAGTATTTTATGTCTCCATAAAAGAGAGGTTGGTTCACTTATTCCAGCGATATCAGCAGAACGAGCAAGAGTATCACCATTAAATAAAGATTGAATATATTCAAACCATTGATAAGGTTGCTTTTTAGTGTATGAAAGCAATGAACCAGTAATAGAAGAAAATGTTTTTGAACATTCTTTCCACAAATATCTTTGATTGCCTTTATTATCCTTGCCATATTTAATGATATGTTTACTTTGGCAATGAGGACAAAAAGAACTATCATAGTTGTTTGATAGTTCTTCATGAATATTTGAATCGTAGATGTGATTGATCAAGTGATTATTAAGTTTTTCTCTAATAATTTCAATTTCATCATCACTTGCATTATTAATAATTGAATCAATAATATCATTAAACATTTTTTTCCATAGCTTTCAACCTCTTGACTATATGATAGAACAAATCAAAATGGTAAGCTTTCTATTACAAAAGTTAGACTGACATTATTAGGTGTTATCACCAATATTTATCTTTAGTTAGGTTATTTACAAAAAAAGATGACTTGCATCATCTTTTTTTATCTATATTATTAAAAGATAATATTTCATTATATGATTTAGTCTAAAATTGGGAAGTTACGATTTAATCGTTAAAGGGATATAACAACATTATCTTTTAATAGCAAAATTATTTATCTAATTGATAGAATGAATCAACGCCACCATATAAGCTTTGTTTTCCTAATTCATCTTCAATTCTTAATAATTGATTGTATTTAGCAATACGGTCTGTTCTTGATGCAGAACCAGTTTTAATTTGTCCAGCATTTGTAGCTACAGCAATATCAGCAATTGTTGTATCTTCTGTTTCACCAGATCTATGAGAAACAACAGCAGTATAGTTTGCTTTTTGAGCCATTTGAATAGCTTCTAATGTTTCAGTTAAAGTACCAATTTGGTTAACTTTAATTAAGATAGAGTTTGCAGTTTTCTTAGCAATACCTTCTTGTAAACGTTTTGTATTTGTTACAAAGAAGTCATCCCCTACTAATTGTACTTTTTTACCTAATTTTTCAGTTAAATATTTCCATCCTTCCCAGTCATCTTGATCAAGACCATCTTCGATAGAAATAATTGGATATTTTTCAACAAGTTCACCGTAGAAGTCAACTAACTCTTTTGAAGTAAATGTTCTATTTCCTTCACCTGGTAAAACATATTTACCATCTTTATAGAATTCTGAACTGGCAACGTCCATTGCAAGTTTAACATCTACACCTGGTTTATAACCTGCTTTTTCAATAGCTTCAATAACTGTTTGAATAGCTTCTTCATTTGATTTTAAGTTAGGCGCAAATCCACCTTCGTCACCTACAGCCGTATTTAATCCTTTATCATGTAATACAGCTTTTAAATTATGGAATACTTCAGCACCCATACGAATTGCTTCTTTGAATGTAGGAGCTGAAACTGGCATAATCATAAATTCTTGGAAATCAATGTTGTTATCAGCATGTGCCCCACCATTGATAATATTCATCATGGGTGTAGGAATAATATGAGCATTTGCTCCACCAATATAACGATATAATGGCATACCTAATGAATCAGCGGCACATTTAGCAACCGCAAGAGAAACACCTAAGATAGCATTTGCTCCTAATTTTCCTTTATTATCAGTACCATCTAAATCAATCATTGCTTGATCGATTTCTCTTTGAGCAAAAACATCATACCCTATTAATTCAGGAGCAATCACTTCGTTTACATTTTTAACAGCTTGTAAAACACCTTTACCTAAATAACGTGATTTGTCTCCATCTCTTAATTCTACTGCTTCATAAATTCCTGTAGAAGCTCCACTTGGTACGATTGCTCTACCAAAAGCTCCACATTCACTTCTAACTTCAACTTCAACAGTTGGATTTCCACGAGAGTCTAATACTTCGCGTGCTTTAATACTTTGAATTAAATCCATTTTAATACTTCCTTCTTTCATTTTTGTTTTGTTTGTGTTTGTGATTTTTGTTTGTGATCTGGTATCAATAAAAAATGATTTATTAACACGAGGTTAGCTGTAACTAACTATCTATAAGTTAGCATATACTAACCTTGTGTGTCAACCCTTTTTGACTACTTTTTTTCAACTTCAAATACTATTTTGTTCCTTTTTTTATAAAATATTCTTTGATAGATACAAAAAAATTCCTTTTTTCATTTATTTATCTTTCTTGTTTCATTGACTTTCTTTAATCGACACTTTATAATTTGTTCAGGTGAATTCCTTCACCTGAAGGAAGAAATTTATGTAGTTTTACGTTATTTCTTTTTTAATGTTTGTGATCATTAATGTGATGAAAGGAGAAAATAAAAAATGATTTATTCACATGAAGTTGAAGAAATGTGCACTGTAAATCGTGGTGCATCACACGGATGTGCTCCTATTCCTGAAGAAGGAAAATGGGTATATTCAAGAGAAATCAAAGATATTTCTGGTTTAACACATGGTATTGGTTGGTGTGCTCCACAACAAGGTGCATGTAAACTTACTTTAAATGTTAAAGAAGGTATCATTGAAGAAGCATTAATTGAAACTGTTGGATGCTCAGGTATGACTCACTCTGCTGCTATGGCTAGTGAAGCATTAGTTGGTAAAACTTTATTAGAAGGTTTAAATACTGACTTAGTTTGTGACGCTATTAACACAGCTATGAGAGAATTATTCTTACAAATCGTTTATGGACGTACTCAATCAGCATTCTCTGAAGGTGGATTACCTGTAGGTGCTGGTCTTGAAGACTTAGGTAAAGGTTTAAGATCAATGGTAGGTACATCATACTCTACTAAATTAAAAGGACCTCGTTACTTAGAATTAACTGAAGGTTACATTACTCGTATCGCTTTAGATACAAATGATGAAATTATCGGTTACGAATTCGTTAACTTAGGTAGAATGATGGAAATGATTAAAGATGGAAAAGATGCTAATGAAGCTTTAGAAGCTGCTAAAGGTAACTACGGTAGATTCAACGATGCTGCTAAATACATCGATCCAAGAAAAGAATAATAGGAGGATACGAAAAAATGGCATTATTTGAAAGTTATGAAAGAAGAATTGATCAAATTAACGCTGCATTAGCTAAATATGATATCAAATCAATCGAAGAAGCAAAAGCTATTTGTGATGAAAAAGGTATCAACGTTTATGATATCGTAAAATCTACACAACCAATTTGTTTCGAAAATGCTTGTTGGGCATATACAGTTGGTGCTGCTATGGCAATTAAAAATGGTGATACTAAAGCAGAAGATGCTGCTAAAACAATCGGTGTTGGATTACAATCATTCTGTATTCCAGGATCTGTTGCTGATGATCGTAAAGTAGGTTTAGGTCATGGTAACTTAGGAGCAATGTTATTAAACGAAAATACTCAATGTTTCGCATTCTTAGCTGGACATGAATCTTTCGCTGCTGCTGAAGGTGCAATTAAAATTGCTGAAAAAGCTAACAAAGTTAGAAAAAATCCATTAAGAGTTATCTTAAATGGTTTAGGAAAAGATGCTGCTAAAATCATCTCAAGAATCAATGGTTTCACTTATGTAGAAACTCAATTCGATTATTTCACTGGAGAAGTTAAAGAAGTATCTAGAACTGCTTATAGTGATGGTCCACGTGCTAAAGTTAACTGCTATGGTGCAGATGACGTACGTGAAGGTGTTGCTATCATGCATAAAGAAGGTGTAGATGTATCAATCACTGGTAACTCTACTAACCCTACTCGTTTCCAACATCCAGTTGCTGGAACATATAAAAAAGAATGTATCGAACAAGGTAAAAAATACTTCTCAGTTGCATCTGGTGGTGGAACTGGACGTACTTTACATCCTGATAACATGGCTGCTGGTCCTGCTTCATATGGTATGACTGATACTATGGGACGTATGCATAGTGATGCTCAATTCGCTGGTTCTTCATCAGTTCCTGCTCACGTAGAAATGATGGGATTAATCGGTATGGGTAACAACCCAATGGTTGGAGCTACTGTTGCAGTTGCTGTTGCTATCGAAGAAGCTTGTAAATAATTCATTAAAAAGTCTTGATTTTTCAAGGCTTTTTTTATTTTCCCTTTTATCCCTTTCTATCAACAATAATTTAAAAAATAAGGGGGCTGTAACGAGTAGGTAGATTTTTAACTACTTTCGAAAGGTTACAGCCTCTTTATTATTACATATTATCTTTTAATACTTCATGATCTCTTAATAATTTCTCTATAATTGTTCCTTTAACTGCTTTAATAAGAGGCTTTTTAAATATATTTAAAGGACCTAAGTTTATTTCAAGAGGAGATTTACCATCCATCAATTTAACAGAACTATCCAATAATTCTCTAATATCATAAACACTTCCCCATACCTCAGGAACACCACGATCTACACCTAATAAACCATAAACAGCTTCCATTGCTGTTCTTACAGAATATTCTGTAGTAAAGACAGTATCTCTAGGTGTATGAGCAAATTGTCCTAAGAAAGCAAAGTTAACTGCGCCATCAACAATAACATCTGGTCGATCTTCTTTTCTTCTTGGCATAAAGAAAGCAGTGATATATGGCATCATTGTTGGTATACAGATAGCACTGTTTGTCGCATAGTCTTCAATGTATTTTTCTGGTACACCAAGATGATAGAGCCATTCCATTGTAATTTCTTTTCCTGTACATTCTTTCATTGGTTTTTTTACATAATCTCCAAGAACATCTGTAAATAAACCATAGACCCAAACACATACTTTTTCTTTATCTTGTTGTTTAAATTGTCCTTGGCGATTAATTGTCCAACTTAAAAGCCATGATGAATCTTTACAACTAACAATTCCTCCTGTTACAACATGTCCAGTACGAGGATCTCTTTTACAGATATTTGTAATATAAGGAATAATTTTATCATCTAATGTTGTAATTGTAGCTGATTCCCAATTTGTTTTTTCAATATCACTACAGAATTTTTCAGGATGTCCAAATGAAGCATCTTGTTTAGCAATATTTTTCCATAAATCCCAACAACCACTTTTTGCTACTTTAGCATCTCCTTGAGGAGCATGATTTTGATCTCCATAGATTGTTCCTTCTACACAACTACCATTTGTAATAAAGACTAAATTATTTTCAGTTAATTGAATATTTTTATCTTTACCATTTACTTTACATTCAATAACTTTAGCTACTTTTTTATCAGGTGTTGTATCAAATATAATATTTGTTACTTCGCTGTTAAATTGAAAATCTACACCATGTTTTTCTAAGTATTTTTTCATTGGTAAAATAAGGGATTCATATTGATTATATCTTGTAAATTTTAAAGCACTAAAATCAGGTAATCCTGATATATGATGAATAAATCTTTGGAAATAAAGTTTCATTTCTAAGGCACTGTGCCAGTTTTCAAAGGCAAACATCGTACGCCAATACATCCAAAATGTTGAATTAAAGACTTCTTCATCAAAGACATCTTCAATTGTTTTATCATAGAGATCTTCATCTTTAGTCATAAAGAGTTTCATAATTTCCATACACCCTTTTTGACTTAAACCAAATTGATTATTGGTCTTAGCATCTTGTCCACGATTCACTGTTGCTCTACATAATGAGTAGTTAGGATCTTCTTTATTTAACCAATAAAATTCATCTAAAACACTGGCATCTTTAATTTCTAAAGAAGGAATACTTCTAAATAAATCCCATAAACATTCAAAGTGGTTTTCCATTTCTCTTCCACCACGCATAATATAACCTGCTGTTGGATCAAAGATACCATCACAAGCCCCACCAGCAATATCCATTGCTTCTAAAATATGAATATTCTTTCCTGGCATTTGTCCATCTCTTACTAAAAAACATGCAGCAGCTAATGAAGCTAGTCCACTACCAATTAAATAAGCACTTTTATTTTCTACACCTTCAAGTTTTTTAGGTCTAGCAAATGCTTCATAGTTACCATTTGTATAATAAATTCCTTTAGAATTTTTATCATGTTTACCAAGTTCAGTATTACGATACGTATTTTCTTTTTCTTCTACTTTATTTTCTTTTGCTTTTTTAACAAGCATAGCTGATGAAACAGCTGCAGCTGTTGTTGCTGCTATTTTGATACTTCTTTTCATATAGGTTCCACCTTTCTTTGATACCTTAATTTTATCATTCCCCTCTTGAATTAAAATTTACAATAAAAAAGAAATGATTTAATTTTTATCATTTCTTATTATCTGTAAAGTTTTTAATTGATAAATCTATTGTTCCATGAACTGTCTTTTCTAAATCATCAACAATTTCAGTATAATTTTCATCCATTCCTTTTTCTATCCAATCAAGCATAATCCCTACAAAACCATATTTATAAAAATAAGCAATAAAATTCTTTTGTTGTTCATTTAAATTTGTTTCAATACTTCTTTCTTCAACAATTGATTCAATCAATCCATGAACAAGTTTAAATAATACTTTTTCTATCTGATCTTTAGAAATATCATGATAAACATTTAAAATAAAAGGTTTATTTTTATAAACAGCTTCAAAGATATTTTCTAATCCTTCTTTCCAATGAGCATAATCTTTCTTTTCATTAAGTGCTTTTTTAGCATCTTCAATTAAAATCCATTCTGTTAAATCATATAAATCTTAAAAATGATAATAAAAAGACATCCTGCTTAAATAACAAGCATCTGTTAAATTTTTAATGGTTATTTTATGAAATGGCTTTTCTAATAAAAGCTTTTTAAAAGCATCTTCTAATTGTAATTTAGTTCTATTTGTCATATTTTCACCTATCCCTTTTCAAGATATTCTATATTAATCATACTATATTTTTTATGACTTACATTAAAAAAGCAATCCGTAGATTGCTTGTAATACTATAATAGACTTGCTTCTTTACTAAATTCTTCAAAACTATTAACAAAATGATAAGGTTCATATTCTCCATAAGCAGTAGGTCTAGTGATTGCTACAATTTGAATATCGTATCCTAGCTTCTTTTGTAAATTTGTTGTAAAATTAGCCAACTCTTTTCCACGCTTTGCTTTTAGTGCAATGCATCCTGATTTTTTAAATCTTTTCGCAATGATGTAACACATTTTCTAGTACCTCCTCTAATTCTTCAGCTAATTTTATTCTACCATTTTCATAATATTTACGCAATATTTGACCATAAAAGCTATCATATCCTCGTTTATAAAATTTATCATGTAACCAATCATTTAATTGCCTATCATAGTAAGTATTAAACTGTATCTCAATTGGATAATGTTTATTATCTTTTTGATAATAGACATGTACGCCTCGATACCCATCATCATTAGATTTTCCTTTTGACATATCGACAACTCTTATTTTTTCTTCCGTTTCAAGACAAAGAACTTCTTCATAATTTGAACAAATTGTTCTGAAACCTAAAATATCATTAAAGACACGTGAAAAAGTTGCATTTGGATACCTGTCAAATTTAATAGATGCAGACCCAATACTTTTGATTCTTAAATCTATCGGAAATTTGTATAAAATACTTTGATTATACAGGTATTAATTCTTTAGGTGATTTTATTTATCAATATTCTTATAATACCGTTATTGAGATGTGTAAAACAAAAAACATCCACTTTGAAGATAAAGATCTTCTTTTATTGGATGTCTTTTGTGGTGGTGCTTCAATCATGTATCAACACTATATTCTAGGTAAATATGATTTATCACCTAAACAAGCAGGTCATCTTTTATATCAAATGTTTCCTGAAAACTTTAAAATATCTTGGTAATCAATTATTCATATTTCCAATTATGAGATTGCATTTGCATCTCTACCATATGTTTATAAATACCATTTTGTTGTTTTAAATCTTGTGGTTTACCTTGTTCAAAGACTACTCCATCTTTTAAAACAACAATATGATCAACACCATCAACTGTTCTCATACGATGAGCAATAATTAATACTGTTTTATTTTCTATTAACTTAGAAATAGATTCTTGAATCATTGATTCGTTATCTACATCTAAAGAAGCAGTCGCTTCATCCATTAAAATAATAGGTGCATCTTTTAAAAATGCTCTCGCAATTGAAATTCTTTGTCTTTGCCCTCCTGATAATTCAGAACCATTTTCACCAATCATTGTATTCCATTGATCTGGCATATTTTCAACAAACTCATCACAATGAGCAAGTTTTGCTGCTGCCATCACTTCTTGATCTGTTGCATCTTTTTTACCAATACGAATATTTTCCATAATTGTATTATTAAAAAGTGTTACATCTTGAAAAACAATTGAATAAAGCTCTAATAATTTTTCCGGATTAATCTTTGAAATATCCATCCCACCAACTATAATCTCTCCACTATCAATATCATAAAAACGTGCAGCTAAACGAGAAATCGTTGTTTTACCACCACCACTTGGTCCAATTAAAGCTGTTACTTCACCTTGTTTAGCAGTAAATGAGACATCAGACAATACTTGTTCTTTTTGATTATAAGCAAAAGCCACATGATCAAAAACAATATCATAACCCTCATTTGTAAGCGTATCATTTCCTGTTTGTTCATCATGAGATAAAATTTCATCCATACGTTTACAATTTGTATCTAAACTAATCATTGCCGATAAATTTTGTAAAGATATTTGTAATGGCTCATACATACGTGTCACAACAAGCAAAAACATAAAGAATGTTAAAACTGTAATTTCTCCCTTTACTAATAGATAACTTCCAACTACAGCAACCGTCCCCATACCAAGCTTTAAGATCATTTGGGCACTACAAACAAATGCTGCATTTGTAAATTCTGCAAAAATAGCATGCTTTTCAACAGCTTTGATTTTTTTATTAAGTGATTCCATATATTGATCACACATATTATTTGCTCTTAGATCTCTTAATGTTTCTAATCCTTCTTGAATGCCATCTAAACAATCAATACGATATTCATTTGTTTTTTTATGTGTATGACGCATCGTTTTTCTTGAATAAAGAACAATTGCAAAAGCAATTGGCATCACCCAAATTGCTGCAAGTGCCATACGAAAATCAAAAAACAATAAACTGATAACAATAATAGTTGTTGAAATCATAGCTCCTATTAATTCAGGAATCCAATGTGAACTTGCTGTTTCTAAAAGAGCACAGTCAGACATAATCGTATTTGTAAGATCCGCTAAATCTTTTTTACCAAAATAAGATAAAGGAAGTTTTCTTAACTTTTCCGCAAGTGTACGACGTCTAACACCACTTTCAACATATGTTGAAAAAAAAGTAGCACGATATTGAAAAACGTTTGTTAAAGCAATACATATTAAAATAACTACAATAGCTATCAAAAAGAAAACAAATTTTTCTTGCGGTAATTGATTATCTAATAAATAAGATGCTAGTAAATAAAGTAATCCCACAGGAAGCATTAAAACAAGGTTAGAAAGTGTCACTGCTATAAAAGCTCTTACCATATCTTTGGCTCCTTTAGAAGATAAAGCATATTTATGTTTTAATTTTTCAATCATTATTCTTCATCCTCCTTTTGTACTTTCCATTTAACAGATTGATTATATTGATGCCACATATGTTCATAAACACCTTTTGTTTCTAATAATTCTTCATGATTTCCACTTTCAACAACCTGCCCATTTTCTAATACATAAATACAATCTGCATGAGTAATCGTTGATAAACGATGGGCAATCATAATGACTGTTTTATTCTTTGAAAGTTTCTCAAAAGCCTTTTGAACTAATACTTCATTATCTGGATCAGCAAAAGCGGTTGCTTCATCTAAAATAAGAATTGGAGCATTCTTTAAAAAAGCTCTAGCAATGGATAATCTTTGACTTTCTCCCCCAGAAACATAAACACCTTTCGAACCTATAACTGTATTAACTCCATCAGGAAATTTATCAATAATATCTTGACATTGAGCATTCTTTAAAGCTTGCATGACTTCTTCATCACTTGATTCTGGTCTTGACATACGAATATTTTCTAAAATACTCATTTTAAATAAGCGACTATCTTGAAAAACATAAGATACTTGATTCATTAATTCTTTTTGTTCAATATCTTTGACATCAACATGTCCTATTTTAATATTTCCTTCACTTACATCCCAAAAACGAGAGATAAGAGAAGCGACGGTTGTTTTACCTCCGCCACTTGGTCCAACTAAAGCAACATGTTCTCCTGCTTTAATATGCATGCTTAAGCTGTCAATGGCTTTAGTTGAAGCATCTTGATATATAAAACTAATATTTTCTATATCAATAGAAGCATCACTTGGTACTTGTGTTTGTTTACTTTCAGGTAAAGGTTGTACCTTCATAATTGAATCCATCCGATTTAAAGCATCTTCTACAAGCATTTTTGATTCACCTGCATAAGCAACTTTCATTAAAGTTGTCGTTAAAATAGAGGTAATTAAAATATAGAAGAATAGATTTAAAATAAATTGATCCGTAATTTGATTTCCCGCAAATAAATAAGCAGCAATAATCAAAGTGGCAAAGATACCATTAGCAAAAGTCGTAAAACAAACCATTGGTTTCATCATACTCTTTGTATAATCCAACGTCCATTTTTCATATTCGTCTATAGCTTCTTTAAACCTTTTAAAAGAGAAAATTGTTTGTCCAAAAGTTTTAACAACAGGTACCCCTCTTACATATTCAACCGCTTCTGATGCCATAGTTTCCAAAGCGTTTTGATATTGTTTCATATCTTCTGCCATCTTTGGTCCCATCATTGCTGTAATCATTAAAACAAAAGCAATAATTGCGGGAATAAGACTCATTAAACCTAAACGCCAATCAAAGATTACCATCATTATAAGTAAACCAATTGGTGTTGCTTTAGAAACAACTTTATCTGGCACGTTATGTGCTAAAAATGTTTCTGTTGCAGCACTTGATTCCATCACAATTTTTCTGACTTTTCCACTTCCTTGGCTTTCAACATATCCTAAAGGAAGCTTCATAATGTGTTCCATCATTTTTGTTCGCATATTTGCTTGTACTCTAAACGCTGCTTTATGGGAACACATTAAAGCTGCAATATAAAAAAACATTGCAATCAAAGCAAATACAACAGCATGCCATCCATAGCTTTTAATATGGATTGCTTCATTGAAGTTTGGTCTTACTTCTAATATCTCTTTGAGGATACGCCACATATCGTAAAAAGGAACTAAAGCAATAAAAGCACTCATAGCAGCTAAAATACATGAAGCATAAACATAATACTTATGATTCCCCGCAAAGTGTATCAACTTCAATAATGTACTTTTTTTCTTTTCTTTCATAAAATCTCTCCTATCAGTTAGTTTTCGCTAACTATTGATGTTAACTTTAGACAGGTTTCCCTGTCTATTTACTCATCAATCCCCATAACTGCTTTCCAGCCAGCAACATTAAATAACTTTGTGCTATTCATAAATGATTGAGCTTCTTTATAAGAACAATCATGTGCAACAAGTTCATACATCGTTTGCCATCCTGCCCGGCAAAATACATGAATAAAGAATGGATCTACTGTAAAATCTTCTTTACCATATTTATCAACAAGCTCTTGGTAATAAGATTCTTCGATTTTTCCAAGTTCATCTAAAAAATGTTCATATTGAGAACCGGTAGAGCAACAAAAAATCAATTTAAACTCTGTAAAATGTTGATAAATATAATCTAAAACAAAATCTGTTCCTTCCTCTCCTTCATAATTAGCTTGATTAAGATCAGGACTATAGGTTGCTTTTTGAATACTCTCAAGATAAATATTCATCAACCCATCCGCTGTTTCTTTGACGATTGTTGAAAACAATCCTTCTTTATCTTTAAAACGAGTATAAATAGAATTCGTACTGACCCCGCTTTTGGCAGATATATTTCTTAGACTTGCTTTCATAAATCCTTTTTCTAAAAATTCTTCTGTTGCACTTTTTAATAGGTTTTCTGTAACACCTACGGTTTCTTGCCTCATAATTGCCTCCATCATTAAATAACACTGTTATTATAACGATGTTATTTAATGTATGTCAATAAAAAAGCCTTAATGAATATTTATCATTAAAGCTTATATAAATTTTTATTCTATTTTTCTTTTAACTCTGATAATAAGTTTTTAATTCTACTGAAAGCTTCTTCAATATTTTCTTTTGATGAAGCAAAAGAAATTCTAATAAAATTATTTAAACCTTTTCCAAAACCACTTGCTGGTACAACCGCTACACCATAATCAAGTAACTTATCCGCAAACTCTTGTCCATTAAATCCCGTCTTAGAAACATCAACCATAATATAGAAAGCCCCATGAGGTATAATGTATGAAAGATTTTCACATTGATCCAATTGTTCCATAATGAATGTTCTTCTTTCATGAAATGTTTGGATCATATTTTGAACTTCTTTTTTTACATCTTCTTGATCAATTGCTTTAGCCATTCCTATTTGCGCAAATGTCATTTGTGAAGTTGTTGTATATTGATGTACTTTTAAAATATGATCAATATGTTTTTTACTTGCAGCAATATATCCCATTCGCCAACCAGTCATCGCATATGCTTTTGAAAAACCATTAACAATAATTGTATAATCTTTCATGTTTTCAAATGAGGCAATAGAAACATATTGCTTTTCATAATCGAGTTGATTATAAATTTCATCAGCTAATATTAAAATATTGTTTTCTCGAGCTAGTTGGCATACCTTTTCTAATGTTTCCTTTTGATAAACAGCTCCTGTTGGATTACTAGGGTTATTGATAATCATCATTTTTGTTTTATTTGTAATTTTTGATTTCAATTCTTCAATATCAATTTGAAATTCATTACTTGCTTTTAATGGAATTTCTACAGGAATTCCCTCACATAGTAAAACTGTATTTTGATAAGAAACGAAGGCTGGTGTAAATATAATAACTTCATCTCCTGGTTCAATAAAAGCAAGACATGCATTATTGATTGCTTCACTACAACCACAAGTCATAATGATTTCTTGATCACTATCATAATCAACTGTTGTTTGTTCCTTTAACAATTGAGCTACTTTTTGTCTTAAACCTAAATATCCTCTATTAGAACTATAATGCGTTTGATTATTATTTAAAGCTTCTATCGTTGCTTTCTTAATTCCCTCTGGTGTATTAAAATCAGGTTCTCCTGCACATAAAGATACAACACTTTTCCCTTGACTTTTTAATTTTTCAACCTTTTCCATAACAACACGAATAGATGACATTTGTACTTGATCTATTCTTTTAGCGTATATATTTTCTTTTTCCATTTTGACACTTCCTTTTTGATAACTATTATATACTAATTATCGTCAAATACACAACAAAACACCTTAAATAAAAATACCTAATTTCTATAAAATATATCTATAAATTCTCTTCTTAATATCTATTAGATTTATCTATTTTTTGTTTTTATAATAAAGATAAGGAGGATTATATTTATGAATAAAGAATTTGAAGGAAAATATGCTGTTGTTACTGGAGGAGCTGGCGGAATCAGTTACGAAGCTGCAAAAACACTTGCAAAAAAAGGATTGGCTGGTGTTGTTTTAGCTGATTTAAATATTGAGCAAGCAATAAAAAGTGCCAAAAAACTAGAAGAAGAAACAGGATGTCACTGTTATCCATGCAAAGTAGATGTTTCTAATCCTGAAGATATTGAACATCTATTTGAATTTGCATTAGAAAAAATGCACACTGTTCATATTTTGATTAATGGAGCTGGTGTTTGTCCAACAACCCCTATTGAAGATTTGGATGCTGATAAATGGGATTGGTGTATGAATATTAATTTAAGAGGTGCTCATTTATGTGTAAGAGAAGTTATTAAAATAATGAAAAAACAAAAATATGGAAAGATCATAAACATTTCTTCTGTGGCTGCAAGAATTGGAGGTATCGCTTCTTCTGTAAGTTATGCTGCAAGTAAAGGTGGTCTTTTATCTGCTACAAAAAGTTATGCAAAAGTTTTAGGAACTTATAATATTAATGTTAACGCTGTTTGTCCTAGTGTCATCAACACAAATATGACAGCTAATACAAATTACAGTGCTGCTGGTATTCCACTTGGACGTTTAGGTGAAACAGATGATGTTGCAGAAGTTATTGCCTTTCTAGCAAGTGATGCCTCTAAATATATTACTGGTCAAGGTATAGATATAAATGGTGGTTCTTATATGAACTAAAACACAAAAAAAGCTTCATCATGAAGCCTTTTTATTATCTTTATTTTTCTTTTACAAGTTTGCTTCCTGAGTTGAAACCAATCATTAATCCTAATGCAACAAGTAAGATTGCGACTACTAATTGTAAACCATCAACCATTAAGACAAATCCACCAGTTACAAATAATTTCATAACGATTCCATAGATAGCTTGTACTAATGCTGTCATTGTAACAATGAACATTAATACCATTGGGATATATAACATAAATCCTTTTCTTCCAGTAACTTTTAAGAAAACAGCTAATGAAATTAAAACCATTGCAGCTAATAATTGGTTAGCTGATCCAAATAATGGCCAAATATTAACATATCCACCTAAACTTAATAAATATCCACAAACTAAAGAAATAATTGTTGAAACGTATTTATTAGTTAAAACTTTAACTAAACCACTTGGTTCTTGTCCTTCTTCTACTTCAAAGAATTCTTGGAAAGACATTCTTGAAATTCTTGCAACAGCATCTAATGAAGTTAAAGCAAGAGCTGAAACAAACATTGTCATAATGCATAATCCCCATGATTGAGGTAAACCAAGTTGAGCAACTAAACCAGTAACACCAGCTGAGAATTTAGTAAATGGTGTTGCTGTATCAGCTAAAGCCATATTAGCAAGTGTACTATCTAAGACACCCGATGCTTTTAAGTTTGGTAAAGCACCAACAATAACGATAACTAAGATAGCAAGTAATGATTCAAGTAACATAGAACCATAACCAACTTGTAACATATCTTTTTCATTTTCTACTAATTTTGAACTTGTTTCAGATGAGACAAGTGAATGGAAACCAGAAACAGCACCACAAGCAATTGTAACAAATAATGTTGGGAAGATATAACTTCCTGAAGCAGATTTAAATCCTACAAAAGCAGGTGTTGTAATTGTTGGATTGCTTACAAACACACCAATTACAGCAGCAACGATCATTCCAATAAATAAGAATGTTGTTAAATAATCACGTGGTGTTTTAAGTAACCACATAGGTGTAACTGAAGCAAAGAAAATATATACAAAGACAACATAAATCCAAGTTGTTTTAGTAGCATATACTGGAAACATAATTCCAAGTGCTAACATAGCAATAATTAAAGCAATACCAAGAATCACTTTTGGTAAACCTTCTAGTTTAACTTTTTTCAAGAATAAACCAAAGGCCATTGCTACAAAGACATATAAAATTGAAATTGAAGCAGCACTTGCATTTGGAGCAAGTTTAGCCCCATCAGCACTAATTCCATTAAATGTTCCTGCAACCATATCAGCGAAAGCTGCAATAACAATTAATGTGAAAATCCAACAAAATAAGAAAAATAATTTTTTACCTTTACGTCCAATATATTTTTCAATGATTTGTCCCATTGATTTCCCTTCTGTTTTAACAGAAGCATAAAGTGCGCCAAAATCTTGTACAGCACCAAAGAATACACCACCAACGATAACCCATAAAAAAGCTGGTAGCCAACCAAACATCATTGCCATAACTGGTCCAGTAACAGGTCCAGCTCCTGCAATTGATGAGAATTGATGAGCAAAGACTGACCATTTGTTTGTAGGTACAAAGTCTGTCCCATCTTCTTTTGCAACAGCAGGTGTTGTTGCTTTTGGATCAATTCCCCATGTTTTAACTAAGTAACGACCATAGAATAAATAAGCCACTACTAAAATTAAAGCACTTAATCCAAGTAATAGTAAACCATTCATAAATGAATCCCCCTCTTTTAAATCAATCATCACATATAAAAAGGTTTTCGCTTAACTTTACGCTAAGACGAAAACCTTGTTCCGCGGTACCACTTAGATTGCGATATTTAATCGCCCCTTCACATCTTTTTATAATGCTATTCCTTTAACGCAGAAATTACGATTCCCCTACTTTTATTTCAAGAAAATAGCTCACAAGTGATGGTCTTATATCATTACCTACATTCTTTCCACCAACCGAATGTTCTCTATAGGAAGCGGATGTAAAATCGTATCTTGTTCATCGCTCATTTATATGTATGCCTATATATTATACCTCTTTTTTTGTTTGTCAATAGTTTTTTATTTTAATAACTATATTTTTTATCAATAAATATTTATTTCGTTCAGTCAACTCATCTTTTGATACATATAATATATTGGTGATTATATGTCTCTACCTTACATGAATACTGTTTTACTTAATCAGATGATTGTCATCATTTCACAATCATTTAATGAATGTTTTTCAAATGATGAACAGGCCATTATTGGCGCTTTTTTACAAGATCAAAATTCCCTTTCTAAACAAAATCAAAATGATTATGATTTATTAGAAAAAAGTATTGAAAAAATAAAAGAAGAAATTAATAAAATGAAAAGTAATGTCCAAAAATGAACATTACTTTTATTAATTATTAACACTTTGATGTGGGGCATATGTCGCATCATCAATTCCTTTAAAAGTATAGCCTAAATTTTTATAGTGTTCAATAATAGCAGGTAAGGCTTGAACAGTGGTATCCTTAGCTTGTGTATCGTGGCATAAAATCATGACATTATTATCATGACATGATGTCCCGTTTCTAATCAACTTATCTACAGCTACATGATTTCCTGAAGCATCTGTTGAATCTCCATTCCAATCATAATATTGATATCCTTTTTCAACAACTTCTTTTGTAAGAGTTGACATAATTCCTTGACAATATCTTCTTGATACTGTATTTGAACTTCCACCTGGGAAACGAATATAATGTGGTACAAAACCGATTTCTTTTTTTACCATTTGACCTACTTTATTTAAATCATCAAAATAAGCATCAACTGAAGCATAGACAGTTGAATATTCATGACTATACGTATGAAGAGCAATCGTATGTCCTGCATTATAAGCATCTTTAATCAAATAATTATAATCTTGATTTCTTCCTGTTACAAAAAATGTTGCTTTAGCATCATATTTTGCAAGAATATCCATAATCTTTTTGGTATTTTCTGATGGTCCATCATCAAATGTTAAATAAACCACTTTTTCATTTGATTGTTTATCACTTCCGATTTTTTTAATAACTTCTATTTTTCTTTTGGCTATTGTTTTGTTACCTGAACTATCTTTTGCACTATAAGTAACTTCATATGTGCCTTCTTTTGAGGTATCTATTTTTTTATCATCTATTTTGTATTTAATTTCTTCTAAACTATTATCGCTTACTTCCACACCAGCTTTTAAATCCGGTGTTGTATTTAAAGAAACCGTCAAATCATCCAATCCCTTAAATACAGGTTTTTGTGTATCTACAACTTGAATCGTTGTTGTATATTCTCTATTTTTATATGTATATGTCACTTCATATTTTCCTAGCTTTTTAATATTTAAATTTTTGCTTTGACATGCTACATCTTTAACACTTCCATGTTCAACTTCACTAATATAGCTATTGGGATTAAATTTTCCATTAATTTCTACTGTCATATTTTCTTTAAAATGCAGTTGTTTTTTTATAAATGTTTGATAAACAAATAAAACTATTCCTAAGACGATTACTCCAATCAAAGTAATCACTAATTTTTTTCTATTTTTCATATAGACTCCTACTCTTTTCTAAATATTCTTGTACTTTTTTAATAAACCTATCAATAACTGGTGAAAGACGTGTATATTTCTTCCATATAAAAACGGTATTTGTTGATAGTTCTGGATAAAAAGGAATGAAACAAATATTCTTTTGATTTAACACCTGATAGGCTCCTTCTACTGTAATCGCTGCTCCTTGATCATCTTGAATAAAAGGAAGAATTGCTGAAGCAAAATTATAAGAAAACATGCTGTGCAACGAAACATCCCCTTTTAACCAATTAGAAATTTCACTTTGAACAATTTCTCTATTTGTTAAAAACAATGGTAATTCTTTTAAATCCTCTTTTTTAACATAGGGCTTATGAGCCAAAGAATTAGTTTTTGAAACAATGATTCCCCATTTTTCTTGAAGCGGTATACGTAAATGATTATATTTTGAAATATCTACTGGTTCTAATAAAATCCCAATATCTACTAATCCTTGATCAACTCTTTCTTTAATCAAATCCGCATTTCCTACATAGATATCAAATTTTACAAGAGGGTATTCATCATGAAACTCTTCAATCACTTGCGAAAGAACCGTTTGTGAAGATGAAAAAATACCCGTTCCTATCATAATTTGACCAACCATTTCTTCTTCACTTTGAGTAATCTCTTGTTCTGTTTTATTAACAAGTGATAAAATTTCTTCTGCTCTTCTTCTAAGTAAAACACCCTCATCTGTGAGTTCTATTTTTCTTTTTCCTCGAATAAATAAAGGCTTTCCTAATTCATCTTCCAACTGCATTAATTATCTTGATAATGTAGGTTGTGTCATATGTAGTTGCTTAGCTGCACGCGTAATATTTTTCTCACGCGCAACCATTAAAAAATACTGAAGTATTCTAAGTTCCATGATTTTTACCTTCCTTTTTATTTTAACCCATATTTCTTAAAGATTTCTAAATAATTATATTTTTTCTAAATATCCGCTTTCTATCCAGCCTATTTCTTTATTTTTGATAATATAGGCAAATTTCCCATATAATCCTATTACTTTAACATCTTCATTTTCATGAACCGTTATAAAATGATCAATATAATCATCTAAACAATAAAAGTGTTTATTTTTCAAATAAATAAATTCATTTTTGATCCATAACATTTGGTTTGTATGAATAACTTTACAAAATGAAAATTCTTCTCTTTTTTCTAAAATTTCTATTTCAAAATTTGGCCAGGAAACCTTATGATTTTCCTTATTTTCTACAAATTTGTCTTGTTTTATTCTATAGATTGGTAAAGGTTGTACAAAATGATTCTTAAAAGTTAAATTCTTACCATCATTTTCAATAATAAGTGCATTCAATTGACTGATAAATTTAACCCCTGTTCCGCCATCAATACTAATTATTTTTTTATCAAAATCCATCAAAACATCATTTTTAATTTGACTTTGATAAAAATTTGACGTTGGCAAATGACCTACTATGACATATTTTTTTAAACAATGACCTATTTTTTGAAAATCTCTTTTTTCGATAAATGAAGAAAGCGGTGCATTTTGCCAATCATTTTTGTTTTCAATCCCAGCATGAATACATAAAAAATCATCGGTTTCTATTGAAGTAGGCAAACTCGCTATATAATTAAGTTCTTCTTGTAAAGATTCTCTTACAATTTTTTGTAAAATTTGTGGTTTTTCTTTCTTCAAATCTAAATGTTTTCGAGAAACAATTTGATCAATCATTCCACTTTTACCAATTTTACGTAAGTAATGTAACATTTCTTGACAAAGATCATCATCATTAATCAATGCATCTAAAGCATATTCACAATTACCTAGTAAAACATATACCCTTTGGCTTTTTTGTTGTAAATATTGAAGATAGTGTACTGTTTCTATGGCTTGTGTTCCCTTTTCTACAAAATCTCCATCAATAATCAAATAGTCTTGTGTAGTATATCGTGCTTCTTTTAAAAGCTGTTTGAAACGATCTAAATGACTATGAATATCAGAAACAACAATACATCTATAAGGTTTTTCTATATTAAGTTTTTCATGTCTTATTTCTATCATATAACACCTATTTAAAAAGGATAGAAATTCTATCCTACTTTTCTTTTTAACATTGTTTCAATAAGTTCATCATTATTTTTAGTATTTCTAAATAATAAAAGCGCATCATCTAAATTTTGACTCGCACGTGTCCCATTTAATGAATAATGAATCATATGGTTCACTTGTAGTTCTTTTTCACTTAATAATAAATCTTCTCTTCTTGTTCCAGATTTAGCTATGTCGATTGCTGGAAAAATGCGTTTTTCTTGCATTGTACGAGATAATACAAGTTCCATGTTTCCTGTTCCTTTAAACTCTTCATAAATAACATCATCCATACGACTTCCTGTATCTACAAGAGCAGTTGCAAGAATCGTCAAACTTCCCCCTTCTCTCATATTTCTAGCCGCACCAAAAAATCTCTTTGGCATATAAAGACAGTTTGGATCTAATCCTCCTGAAAGTGTTCTTCCTGATGGCGAACAAATCAAATTATAAGAACGTGTTAAACGTGTTATACTATCTAATAAAATCATTACATCTTGACCATGTTCAACAAGACGTTTTGCTCTTTCAATGACCATTTCTGATACTTTTTTATGTCGATCTGGTGTTTCATCAAATGTTGAATAAAGAACTTCCACATTATCTCCTTCAACAGCTTCTTTAATATCCGTTACTTCTTCTGGTCTTTCATCAATTAATAAAATTAAAATATGTATATCTTTATTATTTTCTTTAACAGCTAAAGCTATATCTTTTAAAAGGGTTGTTTTCCCTGCTTTTGGAGGAGAAACAATAATTCCTCTTTGACCTTTACCAATAGGAGCAAGTAAATCTATCATTCTCATCGCTATTTTTCCACTTTTGCCAACACTAATTTTTTCATTTGGAAAAATTGGTGTTAAGCTTTCAAAGGATTTTCTTTTCATTGCTGTTTCTAAATCATAATGATTGATTTTTTGAATATGTAAAAGAGATCTAAACTTTTCAGATGCTTTTGGTTCCCTAACAACACCTGTAATAAAATCACCTGTTTTTAATTTAAATTTATAAATTTGTGATTGAGAGACATAGACATCATGAGGATCTGATAAATAATTTGCATTTCTAATAAAACCAAATCCATCAGGTAATACTTCTAAAAAACCTGTTGTAATGACTCCATCATCTAATGAATCTTTTGTATATTCTTTCTTTTCTTTTTTTGTATTTTCCATAATATCACCTCAACCATTATGTCATATTTTCTTCTTTTTAGCTATAAAAACAAAAGAAAAAGTAGATTTCTATCTACTTTATTCAACAAAGATAAAAACATCTTTTGCTTTAATATGTTCTAAAATAAAGATTTCATTTTCATCAATATGTCCTAGTAAATTTCTTTGACCATCTACCTTCATTTCTTTTAAAACGATTTGAATTTCTCCTCGATAATGTACAAGATTGTCATTGACAATTACAACATCACCCTTGTATAGTACGCTTTATCACAAGGACGACACGGAATTTCTTTTCCTTTATAAATCGTTCTTGTCCAACGTGAACGTAACATATAATTCATACAATCACCTAAATCACTATGACTTGGATAATTAAATAAAATTTCTTTTTCCAAAGCAGTAATAACCTTATCTAAATGAATCTTAAAAGGTATTCTTTTAGTTAAACCATGGGGCACAAAATCTGCTAAAAACCCTAAAGATTCATTTTTAGGAATATCAACATACACTTGTTTCATTACTTGATCGATTGCTTTAAATTCTTCATCACTAGCATAGGCATTTCCAATGATTATTTCATCTATATTGTCTAAAGCTAAACAGTGTTTTAATTGAATTTCTATCGGCATATCTCGATGTTCTTCAATGGTTGGAAGACCATCACTCACTGGCCATGGTCCATGACTTCCTTTAACTAAACTTGAAATAAAGATAGCTACTGGAATATTTTTAGCTTTCCAATAATTATTAATATCATTAATAGCTTCTAAACTTGGAGCCGTATATCTTTCTGGATAGAAATTATGACATGTAGAAATATTTTCTGGTTTAACTCCATTTTTAATAGCTGTTTCAATGACATCAATAAAACTTGTAGACATTTCAATTTTAATACCTTCTTTATTATTAATAAGAGTGGCATCCCTTTCATCGTTAAAACTAAAATCCATTCTTAAAATATCTACCCCAATATCTTTAAAAACCGAAAATCTGTTTCTGTTGCTTCTAATCTATGAAATAATTCACTATTACAGTCACCAGAAACAATCATGCCATATTTATGAACGATTTTTGTAAAATCTTTAAAATAAGCAATAATTTCTTCTTTTGTCCCTGATACTGAAAACATGCCTGTAAATACTTTTTTAAAACCATAAGTCGATGCTTTTTTTAATAGGCATCAATTTCTTCTAATGTTTCTTGTTCTGGATATAAAGAAACACCTAACATTACTTTTTTCATAAACATCCTCCTCATAAACATTATTTTATCATGTATATACAAGTATCACGATAAATAAAAAGAGGATTTCTCCTCTTTAAACAAAAGCATGATCAATTTCAATGACACAATGATATTCGTCACTGATTTGTTTGACTTCTGCACTTATTTTATTCTTTAAAATTTGATGACTAATTTGATCATTAGCTGGTATTAAAACATCAAATATTAAATTTGTATGATTTTTTCCTGGAACCATTCTAAAATCATGAATCGAATAATGTTCATCTATTCCTTTTACAATTTCTAAAACTTGTTGTTTTAAAGCTAATAACCTTGGATTATGCACATCCACTGGATCATAATGAATGGTCGTATGAATATGATATTTTTCTTGAATTGCTCTTTCAATATCATCGATTTCTTCATGAATTTTCATAACATCTTCTTGACAATCTACTTCCACATGAAGTGTCATAAACATTCTTCCTGGTCCATAATCATGCATCATTAAATCATGAATACCTAAAGGTTTATCATATGACATAATAAAATTTTCAATGTCATCTATCAAGGCTTTATCAGGTGCCAATCCTAATAAAGGATTGATTGTATCTTTAAATACATTAATTCCTGCAAAAATAACAATTAAAGAAACAATTGTCCCAATAATTCCATCAACTGGTAAATCAGTTATCAATGTAAGTATTAAAGAAACAAGTGTTGCAAATGTTGTCACAACATCATTTAAACTATCTTGTCCTGCAGCTTTTAAAGATGATGAATCAATTTTTTTGCCAATTTGATTATTAAAATAATACATCCATAGCTTCACTAAAATAGAAAATATTAAAATCACTACTGCAACAAATGAAAACATAACTTTTTCAGGATTAAAAATCTTAACAACTGATTCTTTTAAAGATTGAATACCTACTACTAAAATTAAAAAAGCAATCACCATTCCTGCAATATATTCATAACGTCCATGACCATAGGGATGGTCTTTATCAGGATGTTTATTAGCAAGTTTAAAGCCAAATAAAGAAGCTAAATTACTTCCTACATCCGATAAGTTATTTAAACCATCTGCTTGGATAGCAACCGAATGAACAATTAAACCAATTGTTATTTTAAAAATAACTAAAACAATATTGCATATAATGGACAAAATGGAACATAACGTTCCATAAGCTTGTCTTACTTTTTGATTTTTATAATCACCATAATTTTCAATAAATCTTTGTGTTAAAAAATGAATCATGATAAAACATCATAAACAAAAATATTTTGTTTATCTACCTTTATTAATTCAACTTCTTCTAATTCTTTTAAATATTTATTTACTTTTTCTTGATTAACTTCTTTATTAGCAAGTTTTGCAAGATTTACTTGAATTTGGGGATTATCCACTTTAATATAAGCTGTATTTTCAGTTGTATAACCCGCTTTATTTTTCATTGTTTCTAGAATTGAAACATAAGCAAGTTTTGTTTCTAATCTTAAACTTTTATAATGATCAAATAATGCCTTTGGCATATAAAATTCATCCTTTGATTTTTCAATAACTTCTTTTAAACTTTCTTTAGTATATAATTCCATACTTCTTCACTCCTTTTGTTTCTATATTATACCATATCTAGAAAAAAAGAACATTGTGTTAATCTCTTTTTCTTTGCGTAAATGTACTGACATCGTCAAAACCAATTTCCTGATATTTTTTTGCTACATTTAAACAATTTTCACCAACACGATCACTTGTATGACTATCAGTACCAATGGTAATAATACGTCCTCCTAAATCATAGTAACGTTGTACCTGTTCGAAATTAGGAAATCCACATGTTTTTAAATCTCGATATCCCGATGTATTGGCTTCAATACCTTTTCCTCTTTGAATAAGCGTTTTAAAGATTTCATCTATAATATCTTGATATTTTTGATGATCAACAGTTTTATCCTCATAAGGTCCATATCTTACAATATAATCTAAATGGCCTAAAACATTAAAACAATCGAAAGCTTTTACACATTTTAATGTTTCTTCAAAAAATTCACGATGTGCTTGTTCCTTGGTTTTTCCTTTAAAAAATTCACCATAATAAAATTCTGTATGATGAATCACATGAATAGATCCAATAACAAAATCAAAAGGATATTGTTGAATTAAATTTTCAATTTCTTCTTGATGATCTAAATCCAATCCCATTTCAATACCCCATTTAATTTTTATTTGATCTTTGAATTCCTCTTTTAAACTTTGAATCTCTTGATAATAGTTTTCAACATCTAATTCAAAAGAATCTATTGGATAATCAAAATCACGATGATCTGTAAAACAGATTTCATCTAAATTCATTTCTATTGCTTTTAAAACATGTTCTCTAGGATTTGCCTCACTATCCCCTGAAAAATGTGTATGCATATGATAATCTATAACTCTCATATTTTAGCCTCCATTTTTCCTTATTATAACAAATAAGAGAAAATATTTCTATTTTCTCTTATTCATAAATTATCTGTTAAATTAATCTAAATCAGTTCCGTTTGATTCTATTACTTTTTTATACCAATAGAATGAATCTTTTGGTCTTCTTGATAAATCTCCAGTTCCATCATCATGCTTATCTACATAAATGAAACCATAACGTTTTCTCATTTCTCCAGTTCCAGCAGAAACTAAATCAATACATCCCCATGTTGTATAAGCAATTAAATCAACCCCATTATCACAAGCAGCTGACATTGCTTCAATATGTGGTCTATAGTAATCAATACGATAATCATCATGGATTGATCCATCTTCTTCTACTGTATCATAAGCACCTAGTCCATTTTCTACGACCATTAGTGGAATTCTATAACGGTCATAGATTTTTTCTAACGAATATTGAAGTCCTAATGGATCTAAAGCCCATCCCCAATCTGAATAAGTTAAATATGGGTTACGAATACCTGCCGCAAAGTTACCTTGTACTGTATCTTCTGTTTCATGAGTTGTCACATTGTTTGTCATATAGTAACTATATGTAAACATATCAACAACACCTTCTTTTAAGACTTTTAAATCTTCTTCAGTGATATCTAAATCTATAATGTTATGTTCTTTCCAAATTCTCTTTGCAAATGGAGGATAAGCACCAAAGCATTGAACATCTCCACAATACCAGAAATTTTCTTCCATTGTTTGTTGATTTAATAAAACATCTTTGGGATCACATGTATGAGGATAAGTAATTGCTCCACCTAACATACAACCAATTTTATTTTCAGGATCAATTTCATGTCCTAATTTAACAGCTTTTGCGCTGGCAACAAATTGATAATGTAAATGTGTTAAACGTTTTTTATAATCTTCATTAGTTGTACCATTACCAAACATATTAATAACATTTAATGTGTTATTAATTTCGTTAAATGTTAACCAATATTTAACAAGTCCTTTGTATTCTGTAAAGACTGTTTTACAGTATTTTACAAAGAATTCAATGTATTGACGATCTTGCCAATCGCCATATTTTTCCACTAAATAAATTGGTGTATCAAAGTGATGAATTGTGACTAATGGTTCAATGTTATATTTTCTTAATTCTTTAAATACATCTCTATAGAATTCAATACCTTCTTGATTAGGTGTTTCTTCAATTCCTTTTGGATAAATTCTTGACCAAGAAATAGACATTCTAAACATCTTGAATCCCATGTCTGCAAATAATTTAATATCTTCTTTATAATGATGATAGAAATCTGTACCTTCATGATTTGGATATAGATAATCATCTAAACATGCATAATGATCTCCGCCTTCTGGTAAAGCATCATCAAAATGAACTTGTGGTGTTGCATGAGCGTTCCCATCTTTATCGATCCAAGTTACTTTTCTTGGTTCTTTGACACTTCCACCTGTTGTAAAATCTGTTAAAGCTGGACCTCGTCCGCCTTCATTCCATCCACCTTCATATTGGTTTGCAGCTGTTGCTCCTCCCCAGAAAAATCCTTCTTTAAATCCCATTTGAATTCCTCCTTTATCATTGATTATTATTATATTCATTTTCATGTATTCGTTTACATTTTTTCATAATATGAAATAACATTTACGTAATACTGCGGTGTTTAAGTTATTTGTTACTAATTTGTTAATAAATAAGTACATTTTAGCAATAAAATTCATTGAAAAAATATGATTTTTCTATCCTTATTAATATATACATATATAAAAAAACAACCCTAGCTAAATTGGCTAGGGTCTTTTCATGCAATTATTAGTTAATATAAAAGTTGTCGAAACATTTTTGAAGAATAGATAATATTACATTTTGCTTTTTCTATTAACTAATACAACGAATGTGCAAATATATTATACATCATATTAAACTTTTGTTAAATAGTCTCCGCATAACCATCCGCTAGGTGTTCTTGCCCAACCATTTTTCCATTCGTAAACAGTTACATGTGTTCCTTTTTCAAGACATCCGTCCTTATCCTTATCGTGTTTTTGACCATCTTTAGTTAATTCATCATGTCTTTTTCTACGATAACCAGTTCCTGGTCCTGTTCTTACTGATAGATCGCTTGCTGTAACTTCATATGTTCCTGTTGCTTGTTCACTTGTAGCTGGTTTAGCTGCAGGAGTTGGTGTTGGTGCTGTAGCAACAGTTCCATTTACAATTGCATCAAATGGAAAATTAGTTCCTGGACAATTAGTAGAACATACATCCATATGTTTTTGAACTTTAGAAATTCCATATTTATTTTTTAAATAAGCTACTAACTCTCTACCTGCATTGATTTGAGTTTGATTCATTGTTTCTGTCATGTATGAACCTTCAAAACAAATACCAATAGAATCACTATTAGAACCTTTAGCATGGCTTCCAACAACGCCTTCAGGTCTGCCTCTATAAATAGATCCATCTTTTCTAACAAAGAAATGATATCCAATTCCGCACCATCCATTTGCTAAATGCCATCTATGAATGTCATCTGCAGTACATGATTTTGATTCAGCATGATGTAAGATAATTCTATTAGTAGATTTTCTATTTGATAATTTCCCATTCCATTTGTAAGTTTTTTCAATAATATTCATTTTTTATTTCCTCCTTAATCTTCTACAAAAGTCCAATCTTCTGATAACATATCACTTTGACTTGCTAACCATCCTAGCTGTACACCGCTTGTGCCATGGAAAGCAATTGCTTTGTTGCCCATATCCACATGATCTACATTAATAACTTCATCATTAGGTGTTTTGAATGATACATTTGTAGCAAGTTCAATGTATTGGTCTTTACCGTTCCATCCTTTACGTTTTACTTTGAAGCCACGTTTTAGATATTTGACTGCTTCGTCAAATCCAAAAGTGGCCTCTCCACCTAATTCTGGGCAGTTTTCTTCATCAGCAAGAACCCATCCATCATCAAGAATATTAGACAACGTATAAATAACTCTTTCAGTTTCTCTAATATCCAATTCTTGGCCATCTTTGGTATGCATGATAACTGTTTTCTTTTCATCATCCCAATACCAATAGCCACCCCATGAAGGTAATTTTATTTTTTCTCCGTTTTGCATAAGTTTAAATGCTCTTTCAAATTTCATTTTTATTTTCCTCCTAGCTTGATGCATCTATTTTCAAATTTCTTATAAGCATCTAAATAAAGTTCTTTCTTATCTCCGTTATACGTACATTCGAAGTACATTCCATTTGGAAGAGATGTTGATGCTAAAGCTTTACTATTTTGCAATGCTTTGCAACTCCAAACAGCATAGACATCAAAATCAACTTTGCCATCCGTTTTATCAAGATGCTCCTCTGTGTATTCTCTAACTATTTTTTTACATAAATCTAAAAATTCATCTGAACCCATTTGTTTTCTCCTCCTTGTAATATAAAAGAGAGCTATTCGCTCTCTTCATCATCTCTATTTAGTTGTTCTAATGCGTTTCTAATCTTATTAGGAATTGGAATTCCAATGTTTGCTACATTTTCTAATAAACTAATCCCCTCATTTGCAATATAGAAATAACATACAAGCGTTCTGAATACCCAATTTCCAGTTCCTAAAATGCGATCTAACATTACACCAATGATTAATACAACTAAAATCATTAGCTTTTTAACTAAACCTTTGAAACCAACTTCACTGTTTAATTGATTGCTGATAAATGCGTATAATACACCAGTAACATAATCTAAAATCATAAATACAATTAAAACTTGTAAAGCTAAATCCCAACTACCAAATAAATAAGTAAAAAAAGTAGCAATGATTGCTACTAACGTATTAAAACATTTTTCCATCTTCTTCATTTTCCTCACCTTCTACAATATCAGTATCTTCAATTGGATCCAATTCAGTTGGAACATCCTCAACTTCATACCATTCATCAATGGTTTCTAAATCTTCATCTTTTAAAACACCTTTTGAATACCATTTAAGAGCATATTGTCTTACTTGGTATTCATCAGTGTTAATTTTCATTCCTTCTAATGTTTTCATTACAAAGCCATGTAAATTAAATGCCATTATAATTCCTCCTCACTTGTGCTTGTTATAATCACTTCTGCAAGTTCCTTAAATTTGTTGTCAATGTATGTTTTCGTATCTGCAATGTATTCTAAATCAACAATTGGATAAACATCACTCGCCTCAAACATTACATTTGTCGTTGTAACATACGTTTGAAGCTCCTTGAGTTGTGATAACAACTCTGCAGGTATATCTTCTTCAGTTGGTGTAGCAAGTTGATAGTAAACTGTAACTGGGTTTTGTTGTAAATAGGTTCTTAATTTTTCAACCGTATCCATTTTGTCAAAAGATAAGTAACAACTAATAGTGGCTGTATATATTTTATTATCATTTATTAGTAAATCATTGTTATATGATGTTGCAACTTGAAAGCTATCACATTTAGAATATTTAGTATATTTTTCAATCGAATTAATCGCATTATTGAACTGATACACATTGATATTTGTATTGCTAACCTTACTGATTTCTTCATCATCACTTCCATCAAAAGTTATTACACCAATATTTCTTATAATCTTACCTCTATCAATATCAATGTAATCATATACTGAATCGCTTAAACGATAGAGTGGTTTAGATAGAGTATAGTTGAATGATTGTTCTTTTTGATAAGAAACATCTATTAGTAACGGTATTTTCTTAAAAGCTATTATACCGCCTGTCCCATAATCTACACCACATTCTATAATTTTTTTACCGTTAGACATTAATTCATATTTATTATAAACGCCTTTAGTATTTATCGTTTTTGAATTCTCTTTTGTATTATCTTCGTATTTAAAATAAGCAGAGATACTATTAATATTACTATCATTAGGTATCATTGCTTCAAACGATAGTTTGTATTTTTTAGTTTGTTCTAATGATTGAATATTATAAAAAATGTCTTTTGCATGATATTGATTTTCTATTCGTCCATAGTAACCATCGTTTGAGTATTTGTAATATTTATCAAAATTAGTATCACTTACTAAATTCTTTCCAACAACCTTACCTTCAATTTTATCCACACCTTTTACTTCTTGAGGATATTCCGGACTTGGTGAAGGTTTGCCACCAGTATGTGGTTCGTAAGAGGTTGCAGTTGAACCAACTTCAAGTTGAATATCTTTAATTTCAATTTGACAGTTGTTACAAGTAAACATTAAGTTTATAGATTCAGTTGCAACTAATGTAAAAGTAGTTGATATGCTTTTGAAATTATTAAAGTCACCAGTGAAATAAACGTCCGTAATTGCATTATTTTCGCCTTTACCAACCATAGTGCGAAAATTACCTAAATTATCTATTGTTGTTAATTTCTTAATAACTTTATGTTTAAACGATAGTGTATAAGTGTTTGGTTGTAATTCGATTGAATTATTGTATGTGTTAATCCAACCTGAACTATAGTTACTAGAGCCAATTTCTGCTGATTGATAACTAGTATTCCATTGGGCATTTATAACACCATCAATAACACTGTTGATAATACCAGTTGAGGTAGGATTACTTTCTGAATTAATTTTACTAATATCAAACAAATTCTTCCCAGTAGTTTGAATTTGTTCACTGTTTCCTCTGATAATCATATTGTTCAATCTTCTATTTGAACTATCATTGATTTGAGCATATCCATCTTCGGTAGTTACTTTTTCAATAATACCATTTGCTGTACCGTTGATTGCCAAAGCATCTTGTGAAGCTTGTTCCATGTACTGTTTTGCTAGATCACGTGCATCATTTGTTTTCTTGACATTTTCATCAATAGTGCTCAATCCTTTTTCAATTGCCTCTGCGCTGTTATTGAATACCCTTTTGATTTCGTTCATGTTTTCAGCAGTAATCTTATATTTGTCATCCTGCCCTTCTTGACGATAATCCACTTTGTTAGCATAGGTAATTCTTCCTATTGCCATATCTAATCACCCTCTTTAATGATAGAAGATAAATTCATAAGTTCCTGCATAGTTGGATTGAACTTGCTCACTTCTTCAAGAGAAAGCTTGTCAACTTCAATATCAATATCAAGTGATAATAATTTCAAATAATCTTCATTGTTTACATCTAATGAAATATTTCCTTTATCATCTTTTTTGCCTTTTTCTTTGATAAGCGATTGTACTTGATTATTAAATAATGCATAAGCTTCATCTATCTTCTTTGTATATTTTGCTAACTCCCACTTTAAAGCAATATCACTTTGATGATTTCCTAAACTTAAAAGAGCTGAATTAACAGCTCCTAAATCTTTATTTTTTAATGTGATCATATTTCTATTCTCCTAAAAGTTCATCTTCGATTTTACGCATTTCAGCAGTAAAGGCATCTTGTTGCTTTCTACATTCTTCAATATCAGCTTTATAAAGCTCTCTATTGATGATTGCTACATTTGTACCACCAATCATATTTCCTGCGTTATCAAAGCCTTGTGACAAGTTCATGACGATTTTACCATCTTCGTTTTTTACTTCACCTTTGTAGTTTCTAGTGTGTTTAATAACTAATTCCATTTTCTTCTAACCTTCTTTCTAACGTGTCTACTTTTGCTGATAATTCTTGAATTGCTTTTGAAAGTAACGGAGTTATCGTATTGTTACATACTTGATACATAACAGAGCCATCATCTTGTTCGATAGGAATGACATATTCATCATCTATTTGTTTAAGTTCTTGTGCGATATATCCACACTTTACATGGCCCTCTTTGTTCGTCCAATCAAAATCAACATGTCTTATTGCATTTACTCTATCTAAAGCATTAATAGAGGTATCAACTATATTTTGTTTCAACCTAGCATCTGAAAGCCATACAGAAATTCCCCATCTCGTGGAGTTAACTGTTGTAATTTCAACGTATTCTCCATTGGAACGAGGAACCCATTTTAACCAGTTTACATAATCTGACATAACACCCTGCCATACAGCATCACTTGTTGAATACATAATAGGCGAGTTTCCAGCAACCATAATAGTAGATAACGATAGCCTTCCACCATATGAGCCTAATGTAGATGCGTTACTTCCGTCTATTTCAATCCCGTATTCATCAATGGATAAGAAGCTATCTTCCTCACCTAGAACTTTAAAGTGAATTCCAAGTCCTCCGGCCCCAGTATCTTGAATTCCATCAATATGAATACCTGTTTCATTAAGCTCAAGAGATTGTCCATTTTCAATATTTTTAAAACTGATTGCTGAACCAGTAATCTTTGAACCGACGATATTGCCAGTAACTGTAAGGTTTCCTTCGTCGTCCGTGTAAAATACTTTTTCTTCTGATGCATTGGTAATATCCAAAGCGCCATTTTTGATATGTGCTCCTTTGTTGTCTAATGTAAAAGAAGTAGTTGAAATTGCATCATCCTTGCTTAGCTGTTCATTTACAGCTAAAACGATATTTTTAGGTTGTAAAGCAATTTCGGTGTTGTTTACCCTACTTTCAACAGTTTCTATCTTTTCGATAGCACCATTGACGTTTTTTTCAATAGTTGTTGTCTTTTCTTCTTGATCTACAGCTTTCAAAGATAGAGTATTAACAGTTGACTCGATTTCAGTATACTTCTCTACTGTTTGATTGACTGTTGCTGTTATCTTATTCAAAGAGTCTTTGCTATTTGAAACATCTTCTTCAAGAGTATCAATATTTCCATTAATACTTGAAATATCACTGTTGATTGTTCCAATACTTTCAGCGTTTTTAGAAATATCTCCTTTAGCACCCGTCAAGTCACTAGAGATATTTGATACATTTTGAGTAATCGTAGCAACGTTTTCCTCCGTGTGTGCTGTTCTTATTGTCAAGCTTTCGATAGTTTCGATTATTGCACTATAGTTGTTTTGAGTTTCAATGATTTTAGCTTGTATGCTATCTTCATTTGTAAATACTCTTTCATTCATACTATCGACATTTAAGCCGATAGTATCCATTTCTTTCTTCAATCCATCAACATTTGTCGTGATGCTGATTGTATCTTGTTCTTGCTTTTCTACTTTAGCTGTTAATGTTTCAATAGTTGTTTCAATTCCTGCATATTGAGTAATAAGAACTTGAACATTGTCTCTGATCGTACTCATATCGTACTCAAAGCCCGTTGGAGTTGTTCCAAACTCAACTTTAGGATTTGAAGCAACAGCTCTTTCAGCATTGACATCTACAATCATTCGCAAGTTAGAAACACTTACAATATCTTCATCTTCGAGCTGATAATGTGCCCAAATTCTCTTATCGACATTGTTCGTGCTTGTCTGTAATAAATATTGCAGATCATACTGTCCTAAATACCAGTATAAAGAATATGTCTTTTTGACATCATTTTTATAAGTAACATCAAATTCAACACCGACTCTGTTTCCTAAACTCAAATATCCATTCAAAACATAAACGGATAGAGAAATAACAATATCCTTACCTTTTAGATAATTTTTAGTAATTCCTAAAGATGGAATGGAATAAGTTGCTCTTTCTAAATCCTCGCTTGTTTTAATCAATGAATACTCGCAATTGTCAAAGATATTTCCACTTCCTGCTTCAATTAAATATACACTTTGAGTAATCTTTTCTAATTGAGCTGTAATATCTTTGCTAGAAATGACTAATTGTCCGACCTCACTTTTTGTATCATCAATATCTTTAGCAACGATATCTAATTTTAATTTTTCTTGATCTTGAGTTATCTGTAATTTTCTAATTCTTGTTGAATTGGTAATTTTTTTAATAACACGTTCTTCGTTTTTTGTTGGAGTATTTCCATCAACTTCACTTATAGAAAATTCTCCACCTTTATATGTGATAGACAAATCAGTAACCATAAAATTGAATTCATCATTATAATTTACTAAACATCCTGGTAACAAGTTATCTATTGAAATCATTGATATGCTTTTTGTTGAATAAAATGTTAATCCATTTAATTGATCATATAGTTTATCAATCAAATTTTGTTCATCTGTTAAGTATAAATTATTAGAATCTAGAAATATGGTATTACCCGCTGTATCCCCTTTTTCTAAAGGGTTTAAGCCATTTTCATAGTAAATTCTAGACACGCAGTACAATTCATTTTTTTCATAGTTTGTTAACGTATCAGTTTTAGCAAACGCATCCTTAGTCACTTGAACAAATTCAAGTGAGCCTTTACCGCTTGCAAATACATTTGCTCCGAAAAGCTCAGCAATCCATCCTAAGTAGTTTCTAATAACAATGGTGTTATCGTACCAAGAAACTTCTTTTTCTAAGATATACGCAGGAATATTGGTCCTTATAATAGAAAGACCAGTCAGCGTTTCTATTTCATCTAACTGGTCTTTAACCGTTACTGGATAAGATAATTGAGTTGTATATGGAGCATCCAATTCATAATTGTTATCATATAATTTTAAACTTAATGACTTTGTATATTTTTCGGGTTGGTCGTAAACCTTAAAATATCTTACTTCACAATTTTCATTTTCTTGTACTTCCCAATACTTGGTTATATCCAAATCATCAAGAATACCATCATAGTTATCAAATTTAAGATTTAACTGCATAGTAGGTACATTTCCAATAATATAGCCATCAGCAAAAGCAACTGATGATTTATACTCTATAAGTCTATGTGTTACATCTAAATCTCCATATTTTATAAACATTTTCTACACCTCAATCAAAGCAAAAGAAAAAGACTGAACTTTTAATCCCGTCTTTGTTCTTATATAATTATATTTTTTATTTCCGGCATACATCTTTTTCGTGCCCCTAATTCCATGATCAGGAATATACAACTCAACATTGAATTCAGTAGGAGTAACAGCATTTAAAATACTAATGACATCAACAAATGTCTTTAAATTCCATGTCAATGTTACTTTTAACATATTGGATCTAATTCTATTTCTTCTTAAAACACCTGTAGCTATAGGTCTCACACTATCTCCATCCAAATCCTGTATTTCAACACTGATATCAGAAGGTGTAGGTAATAATACACCATTTGCTTTTATTTTAGCTTCATCAGCCATTTTCCTACACCTCCTTAATAATCAAATACTGGCTTACCAGTTTGTGCTTCATATTCTTTGATATTATCAATCACCATTCTAGTTAAAACTTTACCATTTTCTAAAACTAAATTGATAACATAAGTACCTCCATTACCATTATCAACTTGTGGCAATCTTTCAAAAATCTTTTGAGCAATTAAGTCTAAACCTCTAGTATTTCTTTGTAGAGGGATAACTGCTTCAGTTCCTGCTTCCCCAAAGATTGCAGGAGTTGCTTTTGAAACAACTGCACCTTCAGCCAATTTTGGAATTTTTGAAATATTAAATCCTTTTCCACCGATACCTGGAACCCAATTAGGAATTTTAATTTTATTTAATCCACCGATAAAACTGTTGATTCCACTAATGATTGCATTAATAGGCGCTTTAAATATTCCAGCAAAACCACTAACTATATTGCTAAAGATATTCTTAACACCATTCCATGCTCTTGCCCAGTTTCCAGTAAAAACTCCACCAACAAAGTCAATGATACCACTTAACACACCTTTTATTGTATTCCAGATAGCTGTTACTGTAGAGCAAAATGCATTAAGAGGTACACCTAATAAGCCGAATGCTTTTGTCCAATCATTCGTAAAACCTACTTTTAAGAAATTAGCAAATCCTTCAAAGATTTTTCTAATGCCTTCCCAACAACGTTTTTCGTCACCAGTGAACACACCAACAAAGAAATCAGTTAAGCCTTGGAACATTTCAATAACATTAGGAATTAATTCATTGATTAAATCTCCCCATGATTTGAATGTATCACTGAACGATCCAACGATAAAATCAACTAATGGTGATAACACATTATCCCATACCCAATTAATAGCATCACCTATAGCTTGGATACCTGGTTTCCATGTATTCCATACTTCTAATATTCCTGATAATGCAATTGATAATACGCTTACTAGGAAGTTTGCTAATGGAGCTAGTACATTTTTCCAAAGTGATAAGGCAATCGTAAATACTGCTTCTACTGCTTTGACAAATATTTTAGCAAGGAACATTGCTATTGGTACAATAATTGTATTGAATAGATCCAATAGAAAATTAAATATTGGTACTAAAATACTCTTATAGAAATTATCTAATATACCTGTTAATTCACTAATAGAATTATTTACTAATTGTCTAAAACTATCACTTGTTTGATATAAATACACAAGTGCAGCTGTGACTGCAGCTACTATTGTTGCAAAAAATGCCGCAGTACCTGCCGTAGTTCCAAATATAGCCTGGAATCCTACAAGTACGCCACTTCCTTCAGTAATGCTACCCACAAAGACTGAAACAGCGGTTGCTAACCATTGAAACGGAGCAATTAGTGCACCAATAGCTGCAGTAATCGCTCCCCAATTCATAATTGTTTCAAATGTCAATAACCCTGCTCCTATCCCAGCAAGAAGTGCTATGATAACAGGACTATTTTCTTTTATCCAATCTTTAATTGAATTCAATTTCTTGAGTACTTTATCTACTGCTTTATCAACACCACTTGTATCGGGTTCTCCAAAAGCGTTATCCCAATCAATAGAGCCAACATCATAGCCTCCGCCACCAGCTCCACCAGCCCCGCTTCCACCTGAACCACCTGAGCCTGATGAATCACTTGCGCTGATTGTGTTGATTTCATCAAAGGATGCTAAAGAACCTAAGGCCTTTGCCGTTTTCTTGGCTTGACCCTCAGTACCTTTCAATGACTTATTTAAACCACCAGTTGAAGCTGTAGCTTTTTTAGCTGAATCACCTGCAGCAGTAAATCCAGCACTTGCTTGTTTAGCTCCACTCTTTTTACCAAATAATTTACCAAAAACTCCTGCGATTACATTTGCTAATGTAATCAACTTTCCAATAATCATATTGATCACTTGAATGACTGGTGTTAATACAGCAATCAATCCATTACCAATAATTCCTAGTAATTGTTTGAACTGTTCTTGTAAGATACGTACTTGATTGGCCCATGTTCCACTTGTTTTAGCAAAGTCCCCTTGAGCCATTGATAATTGATTCAATACAAAATTGTATCTCAAAGTAGTTAATTCAGCTTGTGACATATCGCTTACATTCTTACTGATTCCTTGGCTTAAAGCATATGATTGTAAGTTTGTTTGTGTCATGACGATACCTAAATCTTTTAATGTTTCAGTTTCACCAGTAAATACTGATTTCAATTTAATATCAGCTAATTCTTGAGAAATATTATAGAAAGAAGCAACATCACCTGATAGACCAGCTAATGTTATTGCCATATCACTTGCTTTTTCTTGTCCTAGCCCCATACCTGAAGCCATGGCCATATAAGTTGATGCTGTCTTTTTAGCTGAGAGTTCACTCATACCAAACTGTTGAATTGAATTTTTAGCAAATCGCTCGGCTTTCCATGCCATATCGCCAAATGCTGTATCAACTACGTTTTGTACTTCTGTAATATTTGAAGCAACTTCTATAGCTTCTTTCCCTAATTTGTATAAGCCAAATCCTGCAGCTACTTTAGCAACCATGGATTTAATACCACTTACGGCTTTGCTAATTCTTCCAGTAGAACTTTCAATACTACTTGCTGATGTTTTAGCTTCATTTGTTGCATTTTTCAATGCATTGCTGAACTTACTCGTTTCAGCTGAGATGATAACTTTTAATTCTTCTAATGTCTTTTTAATCATCTCCTTTAAATTTCTTATTGTAACTGTTAGCAAACCTTAATCTTCTTGCTTTAAAGCTTTCAAATTCATCTTGTTCTTTTTGGATATAGTATTCTTTCTTTTCATCTTCAAATAAATCAGGATAGTAATCCCATATTTGTTTGATGTCACTTTCACTTGCTTTTTCTTCACTGAATATAATACTAATTCCTCTTAATAACTGATCAGCAAGATTGTGATTATGGATTGCTATTTGTTTTTGTTTCATTCTTTCTTTTCTTCGGTAGGATTCAATATAATCTCCTATTTCTAGTACCGAAGACTCCCAAAATAAAAATGAACTAATATCACAATCTAATGCAATTGGATAAAGTTCATTTATTAAATCGGTTAAAAATTCATATTCTACATTAGCTCCTTCGCTTCCACTAGTTTCTTGTCCATTGTGTCCGCTTGAGCTCGTGAGAAAAAACCACTTACTTGATAAATTGGTAAAAATACATCTGTCATGAATGACATTTGTGTTCCACCTTCCTCACAGTATTTATCAAACATTGTAATTACATCATCTTCTTTGATGCCGTGTTGAAACTTTTTCAATGCACCATGAGTAATAAGTAACATTACTTTTAATGGTGGCAATGCACCTTCTTCAGCATTAGAAACAACTGTTAAAAGATTAACTCTTAATTTTGATTCTAAATTAACAATTTCAGAAGTACTTAATTTTAATTTGTATTCTTTTCCATCTACTTTCCAAATAGCATAAGGCTTTCTTTTAGGGGTTTCTTCAACTGTAACTTCAACTTCTTCTAATTCACCACTTAATGCTCCCATTTAATTTCTCCTTTCTATGCAATTTCAGGATCTGTAATTTCAAATGCTGATGACAATGCAATATTTAAATCAAATTCAATAACTCCATTAACTCCACCACCAGTACGTTTAACTGAAACTTGACCTGTGAACTCAGTAGTTGTTCCATCTTTTAATGTTTCTTTAAAAGATAGATTTTCTCCTGATGCTTCATATGCTCTTAATACACGATAAGGGCTGTCTTTTGCTGTGTTATCATATTTGAATTTATAAGTAATATCCCCTGGATCTCCAATACCCATTTCATACATTTTTTGAGTATCATCTAAATCTGTATTTTCAACTTTTTCAGGATCTACACCGATTTCAGGAATTTCTTTTAATCCTTTTAATTTTGTATAAGTAGTTACTGTTTTGCTTTTAAATTCTAATTTAGCACCATTCGCTAACATACATTTTCCTCCTTGACTTTTTAACTTGTATGATAAATAAACTGTTTATCACAGTCTATAATTGCTTCATATCTCATTTGTTTATGTTTTAAACCGCTAGGATCAGGAACATCCGAACATGACGTTCTTAAAAAACCTAAACCTGCCATTACTTCATCTACATCACACGCAGTTTGTGATGTGCTTTTATTATCCCAAATATCAATTCTATATCGAATGAACGAGGATTGTTCTTTATCATCAGTAAAGTCAGCTACTTTATTTTCTTCCTCGACATACTGAACCGCAGGCAAGTCGGCCCAGTTTTGAGGATAAGCATCACTTACATTCTTATTTTTTTGAGAAAGTCCTTTATAAACAATGTCTTTAACATTAATCATTTATTACATATCTCCTTTAGCTTTTTTCTAAATAATCTTTCAGTATTTTTTGCTATTGCTTGTTCTTGATCATGAAGTGCAGGATACATAAAAGGTCTAGCCATTTGTCCTCTTGTACCATAACCAATGACATCTCCGTTTTTATAGATGATTTTAAAACCATATCCTTCAGCTTTATCAATTGGCATTGCATCTGCAGGTATCATCCAACCTGTTTGCTTATATTTAGGACTTACTTTAGGTGATATTCCTTGATGATTAGCTTCTCCATTAGGGCCAGTACCAAATTCATAATAAGGTGCATACTTTGAATTAGTGTATACAGTAGAAGAAACCATATCTTCTTTTACTTCGTTTTTAACTCTAACTGAACGAGCTAAAGCACCCGTATCACTTGAAATCAAAAGCTTTGCTTGACTTTGGACAATTACCCCTGCTTGTTTAACTGCTCTCATAGTTACTTCTTGTCCTGCACCTGAATCTAGTTCAGATAATTTTTTTATGAGGTTATTAAAATCTTTATTTGTCATATTTTCTCAATTCCTATAGCTTTAAAACGCTTCAATTTTTGGATGCTGACAACTTTATAAGCAACTCCCTCATAATTTATCATGTCGTGTTCTTTAATCTCTAGAGAGCCATAATAATGCATATTCAAGATACCGTTTACGCGCATACCATACAGTTCAACTTGAAGTTTAGAAGATGCGGGCCATATAAGAGCTACATCTTCATTTGCTTCATTACTATAGGATTCAATGACATTGCCCTCATTATCTTTTACAGCACTGTATGTTTTAATTTGAAACCTTTTGAGACTTCTTTTTTTCATCTTTCAATCTCCTTGCCATAGCTGATAAGCGATAATTGGAAATACCTGAAAGAATTTCATCTTCACTTTGATAACTTTCACTCTCTCCACCCTCGCTATAAGATGCAAGCCCCTCGTTTCCTTGACGATTGTAAAGTGCAATGGCCAATTTCAAAACATAATCATTGAGATCATCAATCAACTCACTTCGATTGGTTTTTGATAATACAGTATTTTGAGATTTTAAAAGAAAAGAAGAAACCAATTCTTCATCAGTTTCTCCTGTTAGTTTTTTAAACTGCTCTTTTAATTTATCCATTTTTCTTTTCTTTGATTACTGCAATCAATTCATCTCTTGTAAGTGAGTCTGTATTTTCAATTCCTAATTCTGTTGCTAATGCTTTTAATTCATCAACTTTCATTTTAGATAACGGCTTATTTTCAGGAGCGTTATCATTTGCTTTTGAAGATGAAATTTCTTTGTAGCCTAAGGCTTTATATTTTGCTAACATTTCATCTTCGATAATTCTTTCAACATTGCTATTGATAATAGTTTTCATCAAAAAGACCTCCTATTACGCAGCATCTTTAATATTTAAATAAATTAATGGTAATGTATTGTCTTTTGTCCAAACATCATGGAAACGTCTATAATCCATTGCCCATGCATCAGCTTTTTGGTTTGTATTAGGATCAAAGATACGCATTTTGTCTTGTTTAGAAACCGCAATCGCACCTGGTTTAGGAATAATCATAAAGTTGATATCTTTTGCAGTTGTACCTTTTGCGTATCCACCTACTTCTTGACCAGATGTTTTTCCATCGTTCATTTTGATAGAAGTATACATACGATTTTGAGGTGTTTCGATGATTGCACATTTATCAATTGCTGGAACTGTTAAATCAATTCCACCGATTGAAATTGTTGCTGTTTGCATTTTTGTTGATAAGAACATTTCTAGTTCTAACATAACATCTCCAGTTGCATGGATGATTAAATCACCGTTATATCCTGCATCTCTGATTTTTTTAATACCAGTTTTCATTTTTCTTAAAATAGTTGATTCTGCAGGAGTATATCCATATTCAATCATTCCTGTTTTGTTAGCTGTAATAACATCTGTTGCAATTTTTGATAATCGATATGCATCGATTTCAGGAACAACATGAACTCTTTGGAATTCTCCCATAACGGTTGAAGCAGTTGCGACAAAATTAGTTTCATCAACATCTACTGCATCCAATGAAAACTTACGTCCACGATCTTGTGTCATTTTTCTTGTTTCATATTCTAATGTTACAGAGCCTTGTGTATATCCATTATCTCTGTCATAATCTCCTAATCCTTGTAAAGACATTTTAGGAATTTTAATTTCAGCACCACCATTATAGATTACATCTCCTGCATTTGCTTCCATCCATCCTGTTAATGCTTCGTGCATAGCTACTTTATCTAATGTTTCTTGAAATAAAGTAGCTGTTGCTAATGTGTTAATTGCCATATTTTATTACCTCCTATTTTCCCATCATTTTTTGATAAACTAATTCTTCATCAGTTAATTTAGCATCTTTAGCTTTTTTAATTGGAGCATTGCCTTTGATTTTTTCTTCAACTGCTTTTTCTACTGCAGTTTGAAATGCTTTCTCTACAATTTCAATGCTCTTTTTACAAGATTCAGCATCAGTTAAATTAAGAATTTCAGCTAGTTCAGTTGGAATTCCTTTATCAGCTAATTGAACTTTTGCTTGAGCAGTCAATTCTCTACGAGTAATTGCAGCTTCTCTATCATCTAATTCTTTAATTCTTTTTTCTTCCTGATACTTTTTCTTTTCTTTTTCGCTCATTGTTTCTAATTTTTGAGCTTCAGTTTTTTCATCTTCTAAATGTTTTTCCCAAGCTTTACGTTCTTTAGCAATTCTTCCTTGAACGATTTTATCTAATTCTTCTTGGGTAAAAGTTTTTGTTTCTTGGCCACCTTCTCCACTATCTTGATTATCTTGGCCAGTTCCTTGATCATCATCATTTCCTGAACCATCTCCAGAATTATCATCAGCAAATAATTGAATATCTAAAGGAAACATAAATTTCTTTTTCATAAATACCTCCAGTTAAAGTCCGTAAGACTATCCCATCTTTTAATGTCGTAAGTTTTTGGACAATAAAAAAAGACAATTTCAAACTGTCTATTTATTAGGTTTATTTTCTTTTATTTCTTCTACAACTTTCGCATCCAACAACTCTTTTATGCGATTAGCATCATTGACTTCAAATACATCACCAGCATACCTAACGACACCTGTATTTTTATCAATCATATTGCGAATAACTTTAAGTTTTGCCATATTTCTTCTTGTTCCTTTCTAATGATTTGGTTTTAGATTTTGGTGGTGGTACATAACAGTCGTATTTTTCATATCTAACATGGCCACAAATCATACACATATATTGAATTTTCTTAACCAAACAACTTCTCTTTTTATCAAAGTATTGTTCAGTACGATACTCAAATTCTTGGTGGTGATGTGGTCTTAATCCTTCAGCCATAAAATGCCTCCTTTCTTTAAATTTGGGTAAAAGAAAAACCGACTATTTGTCGGCTTCATCTCTAAATGCATCTTCATAATTTAATTTTCCTGAATTTAAAACGAAATCCCTATCTCGCTTCATTTCTTCTAATTCTTCTTGAGTTTCAACATGTTCACCAACAATAATTTGGTCAACATTCTCATATGTTTGATAAAACATGTAATTTACACCATCATTTAGCGTTGGGTACAATTCAGCTTCAATAGTTGCTAATGCCAAAGAAACTTGTAATGCAAACAAAGGGTCACCATCAAATGAAGGACCTAAATCATTTAAATGGAACATGCCAACTGATTGATCATTGCTATTAAGATACGTCAATTTTAAATCATGTTTAAGACTAGCATATTCATTTGACATTTTTATCACCCTTTTCTTTTTTAATGATTTTGTTTTTCATGTTATTTAACGATTCTTTTGTATAATTTCTATATACCCAAGAGTTATTATCTTTTCCTGATACAATGTTTATATTAATATTTGCATCTATAACTTCTTGTTTTCCTATAAGTTCATTATACACTGAATTACAACTAAAACACATATCTTTTTGAGATAGAATATAGATTTCTTCTTCTTTTAATTCACCTTTCAATACCTGATCATAAATATATTCAAAAAACTTATATTCCGTATCATACTCTCTTGTATAATCATTTTCATGACCTTTATACGGAACAAGTTTAGTATGCGGATGCAATCTTTTTGTTACTGGTGATGTTATTAATGTGCTTTTATCACCTTTATAATTGTTGAAAACATCTTCATTTGTACTTGATATTCTACTAGATGCAATAAAAAAATCATCTCCAATTTTCATTGATGCAACATTTCCTTTGCTAGCTCTCGTTGTCATATATTTATCTTTTGCAACGAATGCCTCTTTATCAAGCTCTAAAATAGTTTTTGCATCAACAGTTCCATAGTCAACTTTATAACGATTAACCGTCCTATAATTATATTTTAGATCATTCCATTGTTCTACATTTTTGTATTTCAAATCTTGAAATTTAGATAGTGATGAAGGCATATTTTCTTTACCTAAAACATCCAAATATTTTTTATACTGTTTTCTATCATTCGATAAATTCTTTGTTTTCTTGATGAAAGTATCAACAGTATCTACACCATGTGTTTCTTGTTGCCTTTTTAACCACTGATCATAGTTCTCTTTAACGTCAACAACTTCATCTCTACCAGTAATAGGATTACGTTGTCTTTTCTTCATGGCATCAGTAACACCCTCAATATATGGAATCATATGAGAACGGCAATTAGGATGAAGTGGTGGAACATTAACACCAACTTGTGCTTTTGATATTTCAACGATACTTCTATCATGTTGCTGACAAACTTTTGATGTTCTACTGTCATGTACTGCAATAAACATTTGTTTGTCGATACCAGCATCCTTAAAAGCTTGTTGATCAGCAAATGCTGACATTGCAGCACTTTCGGTTTGAACTAATCGCCTTGCTTGATAAGCACCAACAGCAAACTTATTCATGATAGTATCAGCCATTTCCTTTTCGGTTTTATTTGTTAATACACCTAGCATCATTTCATCTTTCAATGAATCAGCTAATGTGCTTGTATTGTTCCAAATTCTATCAGAATAGTTTTTACCGCTCCACTTAGACTTTAGTGTCTTATCAATCAAACTTGCATCTAATTTATCAAATTGGTAGGCAACATTCATACCTTGTTGAAGATTATAAATATCTTTGTAATAAGCATTAAAAGCACTGTTGATATAACAATCAGTGCTCTTGTTTTTTCCGATATCATAGACTTCTTTCATCAGATTATCTAACTGACTTTGCATATTTTCAAGTCGTTTTATTCTATATTGATAAGCTGGAGCATCGAGTCTTTTTAATAATTCCTCTCTTTGCTGATTAGAGACGTTATTTTTCAACAACCTTTTTAATTCATTATAATCATGATCATTTACCATTGTTGAAAGTAATTTTTTCGCTTCTATTTCTGATAATCCATAATTGCTTTTGTATTTTTCGAATATTCCTTCTATTTGATTTTGAGTATAAACACATGCCTTGCTGTATACGCTAGAAATATATTCACTGGATACTTGAGCATCATCTAATATATCAACAAGTTTTTCTTCTTGTCGTTTCTTCCAATATTTCTCATTTTTCATATCAGCCAAACCATTTAATTAGCTTTGCTAGGATTTTGTTTAGAATCTTTACTATTGGAAGCATCATCTTTTGTTTCATCATTGTTTTCCTCATCTTGATTGAATGGTGTATCATTTTGAGATTTAAACATTTCTTGTTGAAGTTTAATGTTTTCTTCATTCTCTTGCTTTACTTTTTCAACTTCACTAGTTGCATCTTCAACAAAAGGAAGTTGTTCAATCAATGTTTCAGTTGAAACTTTACCACTTAAATCAGCTATCATTTGAGCAAGTTCATTTAAATTTTTAGGAAGCTTACGAGTAAATGTGATTTTTACATTGTTAGGATTGACAGCAATAGCTTTAAGATTCAAGTAATTACAAAATAGTTCAATTCTTTTTTTTAAACCTTTCTTGTAATACTTTTCCTTTTCTCCTGTAATCATTTGTAAGCCAAGTAATTTATATTCCATGGCCACTCCTGAACTGTTACCAACAAAATTTTCATCAGTTAAATTGGGAACATGAGAAAATGTATAGATATCTTCTTTGATTGCTTTTCTTAAAACTTCCATACCGTTTTCATCAAAAGTTCTAGAAATATATTCAGCTCTCGCATCTGCAGGAAGTTCCAATAATCCGTTTTCTTTTAAGATTTTCATTACCTCACTTACTTCTTCAGCATCATCACCCATCAATGATCCATAAACAACAAGCAATGCTTCAACAAATTGTTCTTTGTCATTAACACGATCACTCATTAACTTGTTGTAAGCATCAATCAATGATATTTGTTGTTCAAAATCACCGATACATAATTTGTTATTACGATATTCAATAATTGGAACATTTCCAAAATAATGAGGTACTGGTTTATTAACCATTTGATGTTTTTGACCACTGCACTCAAGTATCATTGTATTAACATAGTTCTTTGTACAAACAGTAGCGCGATAGCAATACTTACTTGTAATTGCATCTTTGTAGCGATAATAATAGACACCAAACAAAAGATTTTGCTCAATCGTATCATCATATACAAGAAATGTATGATCAGCTTCTATATTTCTTAAAGCAATTTCAGTAGTATCTTGTTTGATGTAAACATATTCATAAGCAACACCACAAACACTCATATCATGCGCATTATCACTATCGACATCATCAACATCTGCTCTATCAAAAGCTTCCGTTAATTTATCAATATTTTCCTGTCCCTCATCATCAAAACTCGCATAAGAAATAGGACTGTTCATAAAATAACCAGTAGCGGTATCACTGATATCTTTAGCATGATTACACACAATACGATTGTTTGCTGATGTCTTTAGTTTTTTTCTTCTATGTCTTATATCATGATTTCCTTCATAATATCTTTGATTTTTTTTTATTCTTCCAACTAATGTACGGTGTTTAGTAATCAGCTGTTCTATTTGAATCATATTCAGTTGAGTTTCATCATAAGTTGTACTATCTATTGTGAACATGTACATATGGGTACCTCCTAATTTTCATATCTAGCACGGTTCTTGCCTGCTCTAGCTTTACTTTGGATAATGTCGGCTTCACAACCATATCGTGCAGCATCAATTGTATGGTTATTTTTATCAGGAAACTCACCTTTAAGATTTCCCTCTTTATCTTTTTCAATTTCATAATCATTAAACTCCCTTGAAGCATTTGGACAACGAATTGGATCTATAATAATTTGTTCTAAATCCTGTAACCATTTGATACCATTTTCTACACTGTCAGGTCCTTTCTTTGCTCCAGTTACTTTTAATCCTAATAACTTAAATTCGTTGATTGTACGTGGTTCAGCACTATCACATGTCACTAATTTATTTAACGGATTTAATCTCTTGATTTTCTTAACCGCTTTAGCGTTGGAAAGACGAGTGCCATATACTTCTCCAAAAATAAAAAGACGTCTTCGCGTCTTGTCATAATGCATTTTTAAATAAGCTAATGGATCTCCTGCATATCCAAAGTCCAAACCATTTTTCAATCTATCAAAGGTTTGTATTTCTTCATTTGTTATTTCTCTAATCAAAAGATTAGTAAATACTTCTCCACCTGTACCAGTAACTTCACCCAAGTAATCGTGATTATACTTTTCAGGATTAATTTTTTTCATGTGCTCAGCTTCAATTAGAAACTGTTCTCCAAGCCATTCTTTTGGAGCTTGAAGATAAGTTGTGTGTGAAACTAATGTATCAGGACGTTTGATAAGAACTTGTTTATTACACCAATTTCTTTGACTTTCAGGCGGGTTGAATGAATAAAATACACAATATTCAGGGCCACCACGAAGCAATGACTGATTGATGTTCGTTATCTTGTCATAACTTTCAAATTCATCACATTCTTCATACCACACATACTTGATATATCCTATAAAAACTTTAGTTGATTTAAGCTTTTTAGGATTATCAGCACCTTTAAAAATGATAACCTGGCCAGTAGGTTTATACGTCATTTGAAGCTTAGAATCAGGAATATCCCAATCATCTTCAGCTTTCAACATGTAAATGGCCCATTTGATTTGCTCATAAACTGATCCTCTCAACGTGTCTTTTACACGTCTAATAACAACCGCATTGCTCATCAGTCCTTTTTGTGCATCACGCATGATACCCAAAGGAATTTCAGTACCAATACATGAAGATTTAAGAGAACCTCGGCCACCTTTTAACCAGTAATGCGTATAATCATTGTTTTTAATATGTTTATGTACATCATAAAACGCAGGACCAATAATTGATTTTAAACTAACCTTCATCTATATCATCTACAATCACCGTTTTACCATTTGATGTAATATCAACGTTGTCTTTAAACATACCAAAACGTTTACCAAGTAATTCAGCAGCCTTTAACCGTTCCTTTTCATCAGGCGGTTTAGCAACGACTTCTTGATAACCATCACCAGCTAGAGCAAGAACATTTGCTTTACTCGTTCCTCGCATAACTGATGTCAGATATTCCATGACTTCTTGAATATCAGCAGTATTTTCATTGTGTATTTCTTCTAGTCGTTTATTGATGTATTCAGCAATATCTTTTTGTTTCAAAAGCTTATTTGCTCGAACACCTGCAGCGTTATCAGTTTTAATGTTTTTATATATAGCTCTATAGGCACGTGTGCCATTTAGATCAATTAAATATTCATCACAAAACAGTTTTTGTTTTTCAGTCATAATGACACACCTCCTTTGTTTACTGTTGGTCGCAGGACTAGGAGTCAAACCTAGAATACAAGCTTAAGAGACTTGCGTGATATCTTTTCACTATCCTGCCTTGTTTTGGCTAAAAGAAAAAGCAACCGAAGTTGCTTAATCATCTATATCGTATTCTAATAACGATTTTTTTTCAAAATACTTTTTATTGTCTGGATCCAATTGATTATTCAAGTAAAACTTTTCCCCAAGATTGTAGATTTCTTTGTCAATATTAAAAGTAGTATTTTCTAAATTTATAGTTTTATTAAAAATCATATTTAAAGCCGCTATGCCAAGCACAATAACAACTCCGGTTATCGCTGCTATATAAATTTCCCTAGATGCTTTTCCCATTTTTACAACTTCAAAAACCAAATATACTTCCATATAAATTATTGCAGCATATACTAATAACGTTGATCCAAAAAGAATACGCTGCATACGAATATTTTTTCTTTTTTGTTCTCTTAAAGCTCTAATTCTTAAATTTATAAATTGTTTTTTTCGCATAAAAAATGTCTCCTTTTACAAAATTGTACAATATTTTTTTCTTTTTGCAAAGTATCACATGCGAAAAATAAATCTATATTAAAATAAAAAGCCCCTGAAACAAGAGCTTTTCAAAATAGTTCATCATAGGGAAAAATCAATCGTGAATGAATCAATACAAAGTACTGGCATCATGGATACCTCTTTCTTTTTAAATTCACATTACTATAATAACACATATTTTATGTTCATCACATATCATTACATATCATCTTTACTAGATTTCTAATCGTGTTTGAGAATTAACCAAATCTATCTTTAATTTCATGTTATTATCAGAAGTCCATGTTGTTAGATAGTTAACCGCATTCTCAAAGTCAGTTATCAAACAATCCCTATAGCTTGAAATATTGAAGTATTGCTTAAAATCTCTCCAAATAAAGCTAAAGAGTTGCTTTGAGAGTTCTTTGTATGCAGGAGTATCTTTACCACCTAACAAAGAAATGATTCTACTTTTGCAAATGCTTTGTAATTTTAATTGTTGTCCATGATCTATCGTTAAAGTATTTTCCAAACCATTAACTTTCACTTCCAACTTATCAACTCTTTGAGCTGTTTCTTCTTGAACTTTGACACTTAAAAGTAAAATTTCTCTATCAGTTTTTGGAATTTTTATTTGTTTTTCCATTTCTTCAAAACGATTAACATATTTAGCAGTAAAGATTACACCTTTTTCTCCAGTTAACTTGTTTGCTACCATTTCACAACCTTTCTTGGTTAATAAATAACAAGGTTGTTCTTTATTTTGATTATTTACATATGTGCTTGGTACAAAAAATTGATGACTGCTTAATTTTGAGCCGTCCAATATTTCAATATATTTTCTAATCTTTGATAATAAATTTTTATGTTCCATATCAACCATTTCAGCAACTTCTCTACTGTCGATCGTTTCAATTGCTGATGTGTTCATTAATTGATTATCCATTGTAAGCACATCCTTTCTTTTGTGCTTTTGCACCTTGAACATATCCAAATACAAAGAATTTACAAATTAAGTCAAAATGTCCTTTACTTGCTTTTTCTATTTTTCTAATATCTTCAAAAGTTAGATCATATCTAGTGTTTAACTTTCCTTTTGCATTTTCTATTGCTTTTAATGTGTTTAATTTTGCCATTTTATTTGCCTTCCTTTTCTTCTATTTTGATTGAATTTCTAGGCAAATAATGTTAGAATACTTTTGCCTAGATGGTGACATTCGTTAGTCGGTCAAAACTATTTACGAATGTCTTTTTTTGTTTTTAAATCTTTTTTAATTAGATTTGTTACATAGCCTTTAACAGTACCGTTAGAATGAATAGCTAATATTTTTAATTGTTTTGCTAATTCGTCTTCTAACTCAACAGTAACTCTTTTCATTCTCTCATCTCCTCTCTTTCAGTTCAAATTTGAACTACAACACAATTATAGTAATTCAATTTTGAAATGTCAATATTCAAATTTGAATTATTGTTATTCTTTTTATTCTATTGTAAAATAATAATGTAAGAGGTGATAATAATGAATGATATTTTTGTAGAAAGACTTTCTCAAATCATGAAAACTAGAGGGATAAACCAAAAAGACTTATCTGCACTTACAGGAATTAGTAAATCTGCTATTAGTCAATATCTTTCTGGTAAATTTTTTCCAAAAACAAAATACATCGAAATCATTGCAGAAGCATTAGATGTTGATGAAGAATGGCTTATTGGCAATTCTGAAGAAATGGCATCATTTGGAAACAATAAACATCGCTATACTTATTCTATTCCATATGCTAATTTTGAAAATAATTATTCAGAAAAAATAAGTTCAACAATTGATTTTTTTCAACAAAAGCAAATGCAAAAATTGTATGTTCAATTAGTGAATAACTTATCTTGCTTCAACGAAGAAGGACTTGAAAAAATATCTGACTATATGAATGACTTATTGCAAATAGATGCCTATATTTCAAAAAGCTCCCACTCCAATGAGTAGGAGCTTTTTTATATTTCAATCATTTCTAAGCCCTTTTCATAGTACCTATAGATTTGAGAATAGCTAAAACTCATATAATCCGGAATTTGAGATAAAGGAATGAATTCTAGGAAACGGTATTCTAACACAAATCTTGCTTTTTCATCTTTTATGCCTTTGATACATCCTTCAATACTCTTTAATTCTTTCTCTAATAGTGTTTTTTCTTCGATATAGGAGCATAAAGACTTTTTAGGACCATTTATACTCGGTGTGTATTTTACCGCTTGTATGCCTTGTATTTGATTTTTTACAAATTCTAATCTTTCTTTTTTATCCTTGTAAGATTTTAAATACTCTATTTTTTCTTTAGAATTCATTTCTAAACCTCCTGCTTTTTATTTTTCTTAACTTTTCTTAATCATTCATCAAAACCTATTCCCAATATAATCTAACAAACTTGGTTGATCTTTACACATTCTCAAAGAACAACGTTTCTTGTCTTGATTGAAATATTTACAAGATGGACATTTCTTACGATCAATTGGTTTTGCGATATCTTCTTTTCTCATTTGGAATTACCTTCATCTTTTTTTGGTGGACAATATTCTAAACACCAATCACTAGGTTCTTTACTCATGCAACAGCAAAGAGGAAAAAGTGGACACTTTCCTTCACATTCATTTTGAGAATTGCAATAATTTTGAATTGTTTGCAATGAAACATATTCATCTATGCTATTTATCCATATCATTCATCATAAACTCCAAAAATGTATTTTTTAATATTATCTTTTCCTGCTTCTTTAATAGCTTGGTCTATTAATTCATCATTGTCAAAAAAGATTATTCCTTGGCTTTGACAGGTATCAACTATAGTTTTTCTAATTAAATTATCCTCGTGATCATAAAAAAAATAATAATTACGTTCACCATTTTTAAATCTTCTTCTACCATACTTTAACAAAGTGGCTTCAACTCTACGTCTTTCAATCTCAAATTTAGCTTCTTCTTTAGTTAAGAAACAACTACCAAGCGATCTTCTTGCAATGTCGGTATCATAATTGTTCCATTTATCAGAAATAAACATCCCAAAAGAAGAAAAATACCAATATATATCGTCTTTTTTTAAATCCCACACCGTTTTAGGTTTAGGTGGAGTGAGAAACTCTTTTAACTTTTCCTCATCCACTTCGTATCCTTTGTATTTTTTTGCAATTTCTTCTACTTTAATCATTTTCATTACTACCTCCAGCATATAAATCAAATATATTGCAAACTAATTGAAGCGCATCTTCTTGTGCACTATCGTTTTGTGTGATATATTCACTGCCACATGGTTTTGCTAATTCATGATCTTTAGCATACGCATTTATTAGATTCATGATTTTTGATTCAATGTTCATTTTCTATTTCCTCTAACTTTCTCTAAATATTTGTTTTGTTTTTAAAAATGTATAAATATCAAGCTGTCTAACTTCGCCATTTCTATTTTTAGCAATATTAACGGTTACTTCTTGATAATATTTCTTTTGATCTTCGGGTGTTTCTCTATCTTTGCTTTCCTTTAGCAATAATACATGTGTTGAAGAGTTTTCTATTTCTCCTGATGATTTTAACGACGACATGCCTATGTTATTATTTTTAATTGACGCCCTATCAAACTGACTTGCCACAAAGATAATAAGATTGTTATCTAAAGCTAGATTTCTTAATTCTTTCATGCAATGTGTGACTTTGTCATATTCATTTCTACTGAAATTCCTATCTTTTGTTTCTAATAATCCGATATGGTCCACAAATATTACATTGCTCTTGTCTTGATCTAACGAATTAAGAACAATTGCTTTTAATTCTTCAATAGTTATAGAACCACTTTTGATGTAAGAAACATTGTCTTGTATTTTATCTCTTGCATCAGTATAGAAATCTTCATTAATAACATTCTTATCAAATTCATCCACTTTATGATTAGATGTAATTGCCAATAGCCTTTTAATCATTGTCTTAGGTGCTACTTCTAAATTGAAATAATGGCATTTGTATTTGTCTTTATCTTGCGATAATGATTTATACACGTTTAGCAAAAATGCTGATTTACCAAAACCACTTGTACCTGCAACAGTAATTAGATCAGTTAAGCCTATTTTCAAATAATGACTTAATATTTCAAAGTTCTTCACGATAATGCCTTGACTGTCATCCATTATCATTTCATCTATTGCTTCTTTGGATAAGCTTTCAACTTCCACCTCACAACTTAATTTGATGATTTCAGTTAATTTGTTGTAATATTCATCACTTGATAGTGTTGCTTTTGAATATTCTAGATGTCTTATCTCGTCTTTTTTGTAATCTTCTAAAATTAATTTAGCATAACTCAAAGCCATTGATTCTTTATCACAATCAGCATATAAATTATTTACATATATTTTTGTAATAAATTCTTTTGCATCATCAATTGACATATAGTTCAGCATAAGCTGAATATCCATTGACTTCTCATTTTTTAGATAACGATATATCTTTTGATAAAATTCACTTTTAAAATACTTATCACTGAATTTGATTTTGTCTACTATCTTTCTACAGTTGGATAAGATGCTTAATAGCTGGAATTCATTTTCATATCTTCTTGTAATATCAAACTCATTCATAACCATCCTTCGTCTTTAGCATCTTCTTTACTTCTTCCAGATCTTCCTGTTCTTGTAAGTAGACTTTGTACTTTTCAAAAGATTTTTCATAATCCCTGTATTTTTCATCTTCTAAAAACGTTCTTGGATACAACATATGCTGACGATCATTTTCCATTTCTTTTGAATATTCTTTAGCAGCAAAGATAATCAATTCAACTTCCTCTTTTGTATAACACCATAGTTGCCATTCTTTAAAACAGTCATCCTTAAAACCATGTTTTTTATATACATCCCAAAATCTCAAAAAGTCGGTGGTGTATGGTGTGCCACCACCATTCTTTTCATTCTTTATATTCTTATCATTCTTGTTAGTGGTTAGTTGTTGGTTAGGCGTTGGTTGGTTATTGGTTAATGTGTTGGTTACTGTTTGGTAATCATCATAATTATTTATTGATATAACAGTACCTTTGGGGCTTGTTGAGATGGTTAGCTCGTTGGTTAATTTTAAATGCTTTAATGCAGTCCTTACACTTTGTTCTGTTAATCCCGTTTCCTCAGCAATAATCTTCCTGCTGGTAAAGAAACTCCCTCGTTTTACCACATCCCCTTTATACCTTTGATCTTTATGATTTGCTTTTAATAAGCAATAGATAAAAACATGCAACGTACTTGAATCTTTAAACCATTCCCAATTCAGCATTGACCTATACAGTTTGAAAAAACCTAACTTTTTATTTTCCTCAAATGACATATTAACCACCATTCTCTTTCAATAATTCTACAATTCTATAACCTGTTTCCTCTTTCTTGCAAAAGTGAAACTCAACACCATATCTTTCTATTTGAGTATTCATCCCTTTGTACAACATTTCACCAGTCATAAAACGTTGATGAAACATACTGTTTGGATTCCACCACTTTTTAACATCTTCAATAGATTTTATTTTGTCATCTTCAATCAATAAAATAAGCTTTATTCCGTTTTCATTTGCTCTTATCATTTCACGTTTGAAACGTGCATGATCAGCACCCATATTTGCAGCATATTCTCTAATAGATTGTTTTCTATCAATTGCACATTTGATATTTGAAAATGACATATAATCACCAACATCAAGCTTTTTAATAAGATATTGAACACCTTGATTATCAAAGTGTTCAAATATCCTTTCAGTTTGACTTGGTTTTTCTCTTGTATCCACTTGAATCAGCATTAGAATTGAATATCATCTTCCATGATGTTGAAACTATCACTTGTACCAGTATTAGATACACTAGGATTAGTAGAAGCACTAGATGATGATTTATTTTTATCTACTGGTTCAATAGAATATTTGTGTTCTGCAATATTTTTAACAGTTGTAAAAGATGGAAAATCAGTTCCTTCTTTTTCATCACCAAACTTATCAGTATAGATATTCTTTTTGTAAATGACACCAACCAATTTACCTTTTAAATCGTTTGTTTCATTATTCCATTTAAATGCTTGATTTGATTCTTCTAAATAATTTAATAGATCCGCAAATGCATATTTAGCACCTGTATATTGAAAATTAAAATTCACTACAGCTTTTTTATTCCATTTATCTGGAACAAATTTTGTTCCTCCACCAGCTTGTTGATATTCTTTTAAATAAACATCCTTGAATTCTCCTTGAGCAATGTCAAAGAAAACCTTAATTGTTTCTCCTTCCATGCCAACATTAACGATTTTTCCTACATACCCTCCTGGTTGTAAGAACTTTCTTTCATATTCTTTTCTGTTGAAATTTAATTGCATTTCTTTTGTCTCCTTCTATTTGATTTGAATGTTTTGCTTTTCTTCTAAATGACAATAATTACTCATATTGTCTTTAAGCCACTTCTTAATGGCTGTTTTATCCAATGATTCAGTTACTTTGGTTTTGTATAAATCAGTCAAACCTTTTTCCTTGAAATCATTCAATAAAGCTACTGCATCATCAATTGCAACTGATGTTGACTTTCTAAAACTGATAACAACTCTTGGTGTTTCAATCTTCTTAATGCCATTTTCTAGCATAAAACTAGATAAGAAAGTTTTGGTATTGTTTACCTTGTTTTCTAAAACCTTTTTTCTTTCCGTTAGCGCTTTGATTTCATCATCTAAAGCTTTTACATCACTTTCACGATTTTTATTGATTAAAGCTAAATATGAGAGTTTTTGCTCCATATTTTCATTTAATTGTGTGAAGAGAATTGGATCAGTAATTTCTCCAGTTTCTTCATTTACAAGATTTTCAATTTCTTGTGGAATTTCATATAACTTCATTTATTTTTCCTCCTTTAAAATTTTAATTAATGCTATTGCGTTATTGATTGATAAAGATGGTTTTGTAATGCATCCATCAACCAATTTATAAAAATCATTGCCCATATCAAATTTAACGTAGTCTCCAATTTTTACATCATCAACATAGTGATATTGGTTATGTGTACAATTCTTTTCTTCTTGAGTAAGCTTCTTTTCAAACTTGATTAAACTAATTGAATTGGTAAGTTTTAATTCCAAAGCTCTAATACCTAGAGTTGATAAGCTATCTTTAACAATCCAATTATTTTTGTTTAGAATGAATTCTCTTCTTTGATCATTATTCTTGAGCATTTTCTTCAACTCCTAATCCGTAATATTCTCTGATAACCTCATCTACTTTTTTTAGATCATTATCAATTTCTTGTTCTTCAAACATTCCCATTGATGTTTTAGCGGTAGTAGTACCATCACTGTTGGTTACGAAAACATGATTACCATCAATGATTTTTGCAAATAATACATTTTCAAATAATGCTTCAAATGTACCTAATTGTGTATCAATCAATTTACCTGCAGTAATTGCTCTAGATTTTCCTGTATTTGTATCAACTTCAACATGATTCAAAAAGTAAACAATGACATCATCATTTAATGTTTCAATGTAATTTTTTAAGTCAATCATATGGCCTGCAATTTCATTGTATTTTGCATAGCCACCTTCTTTTGCTCTTTGTTGTTGTTCAAAGAACATAAGATAATCACTGTCATCAATAACAAAGGTTTTAACCTTATCTTGGTATTTCTTCATTGATTGTTTGATAACTTCATAACGTTCTGAATAAGCAATATTTGTCATTTTGATAACATTGATATTGCTTTTAAAAGGAAGTCTTGACTTATGCAAGCTAAATACTAAAACTTCACTCTTATTAAAATTTCTTAAAGAAGCTGATTTGCCAGCTCCACTTTCACCATTGATTAAAACTGCTAAACCCATTTAAAATTCCCCCAATTCTTTGTCTATTTCTTTGATGATTTCCTCTTGATCATCAAGAGCATCATCTAACTGTCTTCTTATTTCTGATAGAATACTTTCAAAAGGTTTAATTGTAATTCCTAAACCCACATCATTATTAAGTAGGTCTTCTACACCTTTTAAAAAGTAATCTATGCCACTGATTTCCTTTTGCCATACATCAAGCTCTTCTAAACTGTTTTTTAATTCTATTACTGTATTATTGATACTGTTTCTAGATTCAATTAGATTTTCATCTGTCATATCGTCCATTTTTAAGCATTCCTTCATATTTAGAAAGTTCTTGATTCAACGAACTACTTAAACTGAAATCAGCACTATCCCAATGATCTTTCATATCTAATAGAAACACCTCGTGTTTTAGATGTTCTATCTTTTCTTCTAGCTGCTTCCTGGTCACTAATTTCACTCCCTCTTGATGTAAATTTCTTTATATTTAACACCAAAGCTATTACTTTGATGTTCCACCCATACGTCAATCACGTTATTTTTAACTGCTCCTCCACAATCTTCAGCCACGTAAATTTGGCCATCAATCATGATTTCACTTCCATATGGGATTATTTTAGGGTCTACAGCGATTGTATGATTGACTTGAGCTCTAACTCCTGTAGCGGTTAGATCTCCATACTCATCTTCTCCGTACCAATATGCGGTAATTCTAAAGACCCCTAGAGCTTTTCATTTAGAAAGCTCTTCAACTTCTTTTTGTAGTTGATCTTTTTCAACCGCCATACATTCATACATTGCTTTGTACTTTGTATATTCTTGAAGCTGACCTTGCATATCATTGAGTTCATCCTTGTACAACTCAATTTGTTTACTTTGTTCTTCATACTTTGCTTCTACTGATTTAGCTTGAGCATAACCAGTTCCTGCAAAGATTAAACTTGCTACACAAGCACCAAACAATGTAACCTGTGCTTTTTGTGTTAATTTCATATTTGCAATTCCTCCCGAATTTGTATATAATTTATGTGCTATGTTGTGCGCTCGTTTGTTTTGACGAGTGCTTTTTTTCATTTAAAGAATTAAGCAATGCAATGATTAATTGCTCACTAGGACTTTTACTGAACTTATTCATATAGTCCTCAAACGCTTTCCTTGGAATGTGTACGTTTCTTCTAGTACCAGATATTGCAACACTTCCAGGAAAACATCCTTGTTGAATTGCATTGATTATGAATTCTCTACTCTTGTGAGTAATCTTCATGACTTCTTCAACTGAAATGTTGTTTTCATCCATGATTTATCCCTCCTTTCATAAAGCTCTAACCAAAATTGCTAAACAATTACCAACAAAACAAGAAACTGTAATAACTGCTACTATACCTTTAGATGTCATAACTTACCCCTCCTTTTTGCTTTGCTAATAGTTCTTGCTAATTCCCGCCATGATTTTTCATACCAATAACGATCTCTTTTTAAATAAATCAGCATGATTATTAACAGCACATTAAGTAAAATTGAAATACATAAAATCCATTTCATAACTACTTATCCTTTCTAATTAAAAACTTCACCAAATACTTGTTTATGCAATTTGTCGTGTTCATCTTTGGAAATAAGCTTCAATTCATAGGCAGTAGCAAGAACACCACATAAATACATGTATTGGTTATTTACAGCGCCATAGCATGTATCAAGATTCGATTGTTTTTCTTGACATTCTTCAATTAAACAATCTTCAAATTCTTTTCTTGCTTCATTTCTTTTTTGGATTTGTTCATCAAGGAAATCCTTTTCAAATTTAATTTTCTTTTTGATAACTTCAACTTGTTCTACTTTAGTCATAACTTTTTTCTCCTTCCCACTACTGACCATCAAGGAACCAACCTCTATTACAAAATGAAAACTTCACATATTGTATTAAAAAGAAATTTGTTATTAATTTGGTGTTTCTATGATCATCAACTTTAGGAATCTAATAAAATAGGCTTTGCTAGAGATTGATTCCTGGATGATCAGTAATTTATTTAATTGTTTTCGACATCTTTCATCTCTTTCTTTATAATTAAGTTATCGGTACGGCAATATCGAAATTTAACTAGAAAGCGAGGTGAAAATAATGAAATTTAACATCCCGAAGGTTGATATTCCAAAACTTGATGTTCCAAACTTTGATAGTTTTCGCTCAACCCCATCAATAGAAATGCCAAAACTTCCTGAAATAAAACCAGCACCTATTGTTCCTAATCAAGAAAAGCAAATAAAATTAATGACTGATATGGTTAATAAACAATCAGAAATGATTAACCAGCAAACCGAATTAATTAAAAAACAAAACGAATTAATTGCTCTAATACGTGAAGAAGCAATTTCATCATCAAAGCAATCTAGATTAGCAATGTGTTTAACTCTTATTGGTCTAATTACAGGTTTTATCCAAATCATCCCCACATTAGCCTCATGGATAAAAGGATTACTGTTACTGCTAGAAACGATATCGAAATAGAATTATTTTTAATTGACTTTTCATTAGCGATAACTGTTAACTGTAACTTTGCAATATCTTTCTCAAGTTCTTGAACCCTATTTTCAAGAGCTTTTATTTTTTCTTCCATCCTATGCCTCCTTGTTATACTTCTAATGCTAACTGCTCAATGATTTTCTTATCTGTATAAGACAATTGCCAGTTTTCAATAAACTCCAAAGCCTTGTCGAAATCCTTAGCTCTAAATTGACTTCTTGTTTTAATTCCGATAAAACAATTCAAATCACGATTAATTGCTCTATAAACTTGACTGTTTTGTTTTTGAGCAAGATCCATATTCAGCTCACTCTTAACTTGTTTTACTTTTTTCTTGATTGCTCTAGAGATATAGTTGTACTCTCCTGGATTCAATAATTTATTTTCTTCCAACTCTGTAATTCTTCTATCACATACAGCAACTTTCTCATTTGTTTGGGTTTGGGCCTCAAACATTAATTTTAATGCTCCCATTGGATCATTAGGAATTTCATATCTTCCAGTTTTTCTTAATGTTGGTAATACTTCACTTGTTACCCAATGTTTGAATTTTTTAGCAGTTGGTAATTTGCTTGAAAGTATCAAACTGTAAAGTCCACTTTCATTAATAATGGTTGTCATTTGTTTTCCGCTAGGTGATACCATTTCGGTACTACCTCTATCTTCTTCATCAACATGTCTATTGATGTCACGACTACCATTTTTATAACCTAAAATATTTGTCACATCTTTCCCGACAAACCAGGGTTCACTACCAATAATTAAACTTCTTACTTCTCCAAATTCTTTATTTTGGAATACTTTTAATTCATTCATACGATCATTCCTTTTTATATTTTTCTATTTACGGTTTTACCGTTATTTTGTGGCAAAAAAATAAGTTGATTATAAGTGACTTCATACACCTCTTCAATTCTTTTAAGAGTTGGAATATCTGGGTATGATTTACCTCTTTCATAGTTTGATAATGTATCTTCACTAATACCTATTTTATTTGCAGCTTCCTTTTGCGTTAATTTCAATCTATCGCGAGCTGTTTTTAGTGTATATTTTTCCATTTCTCTTCCTCCTTTCATGTATTACTATATTACGGTTTTACCGTTATGTCAACGGTATTTCCGTATTTTTTTATTATTTTATTGAAAAAATTACGGTTTGTGCGTATAATATGAATAAAAAAAGGAGATTAAAAAAAATGAGTGACTTAGGAAACAAGCAAATAATGGCAAAAAATATAAAAAAATATATGAATTTGCATAATAAAACTCGTAATGATATTTGTAATGATTTATCTATTTCTTATACTACTTTTGCTGATTGGGTAAATGCTAAAACTTATCCTAGAATTGATAAAATAGAATTATTGGCAAATTATTTTAATATAGAAAAATCCGATTTGGTTGAAGATAAAGAAAATTCTTTAAAAGAAGTACCTGAATTAGTTGTAATTAATAAAGCAATGAAAAAAATGACACCTGATCAAAAGAAAAAGATGATGAATATTTTAAAAGCTAGTTTTGAGGAGGAATTTAATGATAGTTAATTTCAATTATAGTGGCACGTTTATAAATTACTCACTTGCGTACGATTGTTGTGCAAAAGTTATCGCAGAAAATAATCTATATTATCCCTTAGATACATTTAGTTTGGTACAAAGTTATGGAATAAAAGTTGTTTCTTATTCTAAATTGAGTTCTCATCCTGATACCAGTTTTCAAGAAATTGTAAATAGTTTTTCATCTTACGGCTTTCTAAGCCGTGATAAAAAAACTAATAGAGCAATTATCTACTATAATGATACGAATGCTAAAGAAATAATTAATTTTACATTACTTCATGAACTAGGGCATTATTTAATGAATCACGAAAAAGAATGCAAAGAGAACGAAAATCTTGCAAATTGTTTTGCACGTAATTTGGTTGCACCGGCAAGCATTTGCTTTAAATTAGGACTAGTAGACCCTTATAAGCTAAGTGATTATTTTCATATTTCTTTATCAGCAGCCAATGTTAGGTTAGATTTTCTTCAACGTGATCTTAACAATATCAACAAGTTAGGAAAACACCCTATGTTGTATTATAAATCATTAGCTTATGTTTAATATAAAAATTTTGAAACTATAACCATTAATCAAATAGATCTACCATAAAAAATTAATAACACATAATATAAACAATTAGAGGAGGATTAAACATTGGTAAAAAGTATTTTTGAACTAGAAAGAAGATTTGATTTTAATAAGGAATTTATCCGTTTAATCAACCTGTTAGATGTAAGAATTTACGGAAATAAAAACTATAGAAATCAAACATTTTGGGCTATTGCTGATATTAATTTTTCAGAATGGCGATACAGACTTACTGCAACAAACATTTCACAATACTTTGAAGATTTAGATATTGATTTTAATAATATTTCTTCTTGTGATAACACTCATAAAATGTATGTTCTTCAATTCATTGATTCATACATTATGTTTTTAATTTATAACTTTAAAATTGATTATTGTATCGATTTAGAAAGACAAGTTTATAAACCATATTTAACTGTACTTAAAAATATAGGTCATATTATATCAAAATTAAATTTTAAAAGAGATATCGATAAACAAAATGGAACTGTTACATATATAAAACGTGATGCTGATACTGACAGTATATTATCAATTATTGAAAATGAAGATGATTTGAGATTAGCATTACTTGAATATAATGATTTTAGAATTGAAAATGATATAAATGAAAAAAGAATTATTTTAAAAAAATTAGGTGATTATTTAGAACCAAAAAGAAAAGAATTTAACTCTATTAATAAATCATTAACTGATGATATATTCTACATGCTAAACAAATTCTACATAAGACATAATAATGATGGAAATATTAAATTTGATTCTAATGGTGATTATATCAAATGGTATGATAAGCTTTTTAAAATGATTATTCATTTAATTAGAAGTAAATATATTTTTGATGTTCAAAAGGAATTGAAAGATTATAAAAAATAGTCATCAAAGGAGGAAGAAAAAATGGCAGTAAATAATGAAGTAATTTTAAGTTGGACTTTTTTAAAAAAGGTTGAACCAGACAAAGCAATGAAAGAAATATTAGTAGAAGGAGAAGAAATCTTACAATGTTATCAAACTGTTAGAGATCAAGCAGCACTAACAAATAAAAGAATTATTATCATGGACAAACAAGGAATGACGGGAAGCAAAGTAGAAATATATTCATTACCTTATCGTTCTATTGATATGTGGTCGACAGAGAATGCAGGTAAATTATTTGATATTAATGCAGAGCTTGAACTTTGGACTAAAGCAGGTCACTTTAAAATCAAAGTAAATTCTAATTGTGATATAAGAGAATTTGACCAAATCTTAGGTAAAGCAATACTTAGTAATCAATAAAGTTTAGAGAGAAGAGGATTAAGGAAATGGAAAAGAAAAAGGATTTATTAAATTTATAGAATTACCAGCAAAGGAGGTTTCAATGAAAAAGATAAAAGATTTTATAAAACGTAATTATCTAATAATTATAGCAGTTATTTGTTTCTTTGCATTTATTCCACCTATCACTAATCTATTAGTTACAACGCCATCTCCAATTGGATTTATTACTCCTGATACTCAAGAAACATGGATTGGATTCTTTGGATCTATCATAGGTGGTGGTACTACTTTATTTGGTGTTTGGTGGACTATTAAAAAACAAAAAGAGCAAAGGCGAAAAGATTTAGCGATACAATATAAGCCCTTCTTAACAGTATTATTAGATAAAGAACATATACACAATTATCCAATAGTACACAAAATAGATTTTGATAAAGAAGATTGCGATGGGTTATATAAAATTAAAATAGGGAACTGCAATGATGCTTCATCAAATAAAAAACTTTTTCCTATTATAATTAATAATATAGGAGAAGGTGAATGTTATGTAAAACTAGCAACTCGTCCCTTTTATGATGATGCTAATGGTATCAAATTTGAAGAAATTACCGATAAAACAATTTATCAATTTGATGAAAATTGGTCTACTGTTATAGTAAGAAAGAAATCAATTACAATCAATTTATATGTTTATTATGATGTATCTGAACAAATAAGCGGTGAACTCTCTTTAGATTTTAGATTAGAATCATACGACATGTTTGAAGAAATTCATTATGATAATACACTCCACGTTTATTTACTTGTTAAGAATGTTGAAAATTCTAATAATATCGAAGTATTTATAAATTCATTATCAATTGAAAACAAGATTATTGAAGGTGATGTATAAATCATTAGAAAATAAAAACTCTCCCCTAAGGGAGGAAAGCAAGGAGGAATATGAATGAAAAAATTTTTAATTACAATAAAAGAAAGCATATTTAATCGCGTAACTTTTAAAACGATTGTTGCTGCTACTTTTTTAATAATAATTGGCGCTGTATGCTCATCCCTTGTTTCTGAAAACATCGCAAATACAATATATTGGCCAATTATAACTAGTGCAATAGTATTAATTATTGATAAAAGTGAAATAGAATATACCGAAAAAAAACAAAAAAAGAAAAATACATTACATACCAACACTATTCCACAAAAACTCATTAAAGATAATTTAAAATTATCCAACAAATTATCTAATTTAGAGAAAGAAAACAAAGTTTTACATGATGAAATCAATGATATAAAGCAACAAAATGAAGAAATCATCAAATTACTAAAAGAAAGCAATCAAAAAAATGATTGTGTTATAAGTAGAATAGCAAAGAAAATTAAGAAGTAAGGAGAAACATTATGAAAGATACAAAAAACTACGGACCTGATTGTCTAGGTCAAGTTATTAGAATTATTGACGATACTGAAATCATTATAAATGTAGGCAGTTTTTATTTAACTGTTGGTGATAAAGTTATCGTTTATACTACTGGTGATACGATAAAAGATCTTGATGGAACAGATTTAGGTGTATACGAATATGATAAAGCTACTTTAAATGTTATCACAACAACTGATAATTATTCTATTTGTAAAACTGATGCAATTTATCAAAAAGCTTCTTTTGGAATACCACAACCAATTACTGAACAAAAAATGTTTACTGGATATGCACACATATCAATTGATAAGGGTCAAGTAGAGCCTATTAATATCGAAAATAAAAATACTGTGCAAATTGGTGATCCTGTAAAAAAAGGTGTAAAAAAAGGTTGATAATTTAAAATCAACTGTATATAATGATAGGGAACAGAAATGGTTGCATTCGATGCGACTAGTGAACTCCCTATCGTAAGATTGGGGGTTTTTACTTTATATGGATACTACTATCACATACGATAAACCATTTAAGACTTATAACGAACTTATAGAGCTCTTGAGAGAACGAAATGTAATTATTACCAATGATGAAGCAACTAAAGAATTATTATCAGATTTAACATACTATGACTTAATAAACGGTTATAAAAACTTATATCCTTACGATGAGAATGATAAATTTACCATTCCTATTCCGTTTTATGAGTTTTATTCCTTGCATACATTTGATACACTTATCAATAATATAATTTTTAAATACATTTTATTAATAGAAAAATCATTAAAATCAAAAATATCATACACTGTTTCAGAAAACTATGGTGTAGAAACGAAGCTTAATAATTATAATACACCAACTGATTACTTGAACAGAAAAAATTATAGAAATAACGCTCAAAGAGATAATATTTTATCCCAAATAAAAGAAAGTACAATTAAATCAAAAGATGAGAGTATTCGTCACTATATAAACAATCACAATCATTTACCTTGTTGGATTCTTATTAATGGTATTTCATTTGGGTTGACTATTAAATGGTATAACATTTTAAAACCAGTCAATAAAGATTATGTCTGTGAGAACATAGTACATAATGAAGATTTAACGCTAGATCAAAAAAAAGAATTTCTAAATAAAGGATTAACCATTTTAAGAAGGTATAGAAATAACATTGCACATGGACACAAGGTATTTACAGGCAACATAAAAGAAGAATTGCCTAAAAATCAAGTACTGATTGTATCCAATGGCCTAATAAGCAACAAAGACTACCTAAACGGCATAGGTAAAAATGACTTGTTTGCTGTAATTATTATAATGGCGACATTATTGAATAAAAGATATAAAGATATGTTTCTATTCGAAATTATTAATATATTAGAAGGATTTGAAAAATTAGAATTGTCTACAGGCAAAGGTATACTAGAAATATTATCCCTTCCTAATGATTTTATTGATAAATTAAAGCAATTAAAAGAAAAATAAAAAAACTCCCCTGCTACCAACAGGAGAGCAAATTCAAGGTACTACCAATACCTCAAATAAAAAGAACCATACCAAAAGTCCTTTTACGTACTCAATTTTACCACATAGAGCACGTTCAAGGCAAATATAATTGAAAGGACGTGTTTTTATTATGGCTAGAAAAGTCACATATAAGCGTAGACCGAATAATAGTGGTACAGTAGTAAAACTATCAGGTAAACGTAGAAAGCCCTACTGCGCTAAAATTTCAAGTGAAGAACGTGACATAGTTACAGGAAAAAAGAAACAAGTAACTATTGGTACTTTTGAAACTGAATTAGAAGCATTAAACGCCTTATCACTTTATCATTTAACTGTTAATAAACAAATTAACGATAAAGAAGCAAATGAATTATCTCCTGATATATTTAATAAAGTCAAAGAAAAACATGATAACAAAGTACCAACATTTAAAGAAATATTTGATATCTTAAACAAAGAAGAATTTTCTTTATTATCAAGTTCAGCACAAACTGGTTACAATTCATGGATCAAACATTTCAAACAAATATATGATAGAAAAATTACAAATATATCCTTACAAGATTTACAATTTGTATTTGATAATGACAAATGTGGAAAAGGTACAAAAGACCACATGAAAATACTTTGTACAAAAGTTTTCAAATACGCTGTCATTCATCAATATATCAGTCGTGATGAAGATTATACTGAATTTATTACTTGTGGAAAAAATCAGGAAAGTACAAAACATTATGCATTCTCTATGAATGAAATTAAACGTATTAGAGATGATAATAGTGATATAGGTAAAATTATACTCATCTACATTTTTAGTGGATTACGTGCAAATGAATTGCTAAATATTAATAGAAAAGATATACATATAGATGAAACTTGCAATGATGATGGTATTGAAAGAAAAGTATCTTACTTTGTAACTGGTTCGAAAACAGATACAGGTAAAAATAGAATTGTACCAATCCATAACTTTATTAAACCTTATGTAGAAGAATTGTTGCTATGTAAAGGAAAAAGATTAGTAGATAGAACTTATAGTAGTTTAAAATATAGTTTTTTTGAACCTTATATAAAAGAAATGAAAATGAAACATACTATGCATGATACAAGAGTAACATTTACTACTCTTTGTCAATTGAATAATGTTGATGTATTTTGTAGAAAAAGAATACTAGGACATAAAATGAAAGATATTACCTTCGATACTTATACCGATACGATTATTAATAGATTATATGTTGAGATAAACAAAATCAAGGCTTAAATATTTGTTACTTATTTGTTACTAATTACGTACCTTTAGTAATATTTAATCATCCAAAAGCCTTGATATTACGTCATTTCTACTACAAATTTATTTCATAATATGAAACATAAAAAGAGAAGATTTAATAATCTCCTCTTGTATGAAATTCTTTTTTGTTTCCAGTTACTTGATGTCTTTCTTTAAGTTTATTTTGAATATCTTCTAAACTGACACCTCGATCATTCATTAAAACAAAAGTGTGGAATAATAAATCAGATATTTCTCCAACCAATTCTTCCTTATTATCATTTTTTGCTGCAATAATTGTTTCGCTTGCCTCTTCACCCACTTTTTTACAAATCTTATCAACCCCTTCATTCAATAAGTAATTTGTATAAGATTTTTCAACTGGATGAATTTTACGATCAGCAATTGTTTTTTCCAATTCTCTAAAAATATCTCTTGCATCATAAGCTTGTACTTCATTAAAGAAGCATGAATAAGCCCCAGTATGACAAGCCGCTCCTGTTTGTTTGACATAAATCAATAAAGTATCTAAATCACAATCTAAATACATTCCTTTAATATCTTGAAAATGTCCTGATTCTTCTCCTTTATGCCATAACTTTTGTCTGCTTCTTGAATAAAAAACAGTTTGTTTAAGTTCTAACATTTTATCATAAGCTTCTTCATTGACATAAGCTAACATTAATACTTCTTTTGTTTGATAATCTTGGACAATTGCTGGAATTAATTCCATTTTATTAAAATCTGGTCTCATTATCTTATTCTCCTTACATTTATACCATGTTTTTTACATTCATTTCTTACATCTTCAACAGTTGCTTCATTAAAATGGAAAAGTGAAGCTACTAAAGCTGCATCAACATTTGTTTTTTCAAAAACATCAACAATATCTTGAATACTTCCACAACCACCTGAAGCAATTACTGGAATGTCAACAGCCTTACAAACAGCATTAAGCATTTCAATATCATAACCCGCTTTAGTTCCGTCAGCATCCATCGAAGTAAGCAATACTTCTCCAGCACCTAAACTTTCGCATTTTTTTACCCATTCAATTAAATCTAAACCTGTATTTTCTCTTCCACCTTTAACGTAGACATCCCATCCACTTTGATCTTCTCTTTTTTTGGCATCAATAGCAATTACTACACATTGAACCCCAAATTCATCAGCTGCTTCTTTAATTAGTTGAGGATTAACAATTGCTGCAGAATTAACAGAAACTTTATCAGCACCTGAGGCAAGAATCATTCTAAAATCATCTAATGTTCTAATTCCACCTCCTACTGCTAGAGGAATTGTTAGTTCTGAAGCCCCGCGTTCAATAATATCTTTCATAATGCCTCTATCTTCATAAGAAGCTGTAATATCCAAAAAGACAACTTCATCTGCACATTGTACGTCATATTTTTTAGCAAGTTCAATAGGGTCTCCAACATCTTTTAACCCAACAAAATTAACTCCTTTAACCACTTTCCCATCTTTGATATCCAAACAAGGAATTATACGTTTTGTAAGCATTTGATTGTCTCCTTTAAATCAATTTTCTTTTCATAATAAGCTTTTCCAACGATACATGCATAATAATCTTTTTGAGCAACTTTTTGAATATTATCAAAATCTTTAATTCCTCCAGAAACAACAAATTGAATTTGACTGTTTTTAGCGATTTCATCATACATTTCAAAATTAGGTCCTATCAAAGTTCCATCTTTAGAAATATCTGTTGCTACAATATAACCAACACCAATAGATTCCAAATATTGAATAAATTCAATATAAGGCATTTGACTTGTTTCTAACCATCCTGCTGTAGAAACAAAACCATTTTTAACATCTACACCGACAACTATTTTCTCACTGCCATATTGTCTTAATGCTTCTTTTAAAAATTCGGGGTCTTTTAAAGCTGCAGTTCCTAAAATAACACGATCAATTCCTACTTTATCTAAATAGAGTTGAACTGTTTTCAAATCACGGATTCCTCCACCAAGTTCTATTTTCATTTTTGTGCTATTTCTAATTTTTTTAATCGTTTCTAAATTTTTAGCAAAACCATCTTTAGCGCCATCTAAATCTACAACATGTAAATAAATAGCTCCTGCTTTTTCAAAAGTTTGAGCAAGTTCTTCTGGATGATCACTATAAACCGTTTTTTGATTATAATCTCCTTTAAATAAACGTACTGCTTGTCCATCTTTTAAATCTATTGCTGGAATAACTAACATTCGACCATCTCCTTAAACGCAAGTAATATTTTATGCCCAACCATTCCTGATTTTTCAGGATGAAATTGGCACCCAATGACATTTTTATTTTGCACTAAAGCTGTAACTTTAGTAGTTCCATAATCTGTATACGCTACAAGATTTTCATCTTTACAATGTGCCATATATGAATGTACAAAATAAGCATCATCATTTTCATGTACATATTTCAAAATTGGTTGATGATTTGTTATATGTAATTGATTCCATCCCATATGAGGAATCTTTTCATCAATATCCATATAACGTACTGAACCTGGAATAAATCCTAGTCCTTTTGTTTCTTTTACTTCATACCCTTTTTCAAATAAAATTTGCATTCCTAAACAAATCCCAAGAATAGGAATTCCTGCCTCTTTTCGCTCTGTTAAAATATCAACTAAATGATACTTTTCTAAATTCTTCATCGCAGTAGGAAAAGTTCCTACTCCAGGTAAAACAATTCCCTTAGCTTCTTTAATAACTTTTTCATCTCTAGAAACAACAGCTTCAAGTCCAATTCTTTTAAAAGCACCGACAACACTTTTTAAATTTCCTACATTGTAATCAATAATAACAATCATTTATAAAACTCCTTTTGAAGAAACAATTTTATCTTTATTTTTTTCATCAATGCGTACCGCCTCTTTTAAAGCTCTTCCAAAAGCTTTAAAACATGCTTCGATTACATGATGAACATTATTTCCATAAGCCTCATTTAAATGTAATGTTGCATTCATATTGTAAGCAACCGCTCTAAAAAATTCTTCTGTCATTTCACTTTCATAATTTCCCAAATTAACTTTAGGAATATCTACATTAAAAACAAGGAAACTTCTTCCTGAAATATCTAAATTGCATGTTACTAGTGCTTCATCCATAGGAATTGTAAAATGTCCATAACGTGTAATACCCTTTTTATCACCTAAAGCTTCTAAAATAGTTTTACCTAAAGCAATTCCCATATCTTCAACGCTATGATGACTATCTACTTCTAAATCACCATGACAAATCATTTTGATATCCATTTCACTGTGGAAAGCAAGCAAAGTCAACATATGATCAAAAAAACCAATCCCTGTTTGAATCTCTGCTTTCCCTGTACCATCTAAATTAATTTCTAAACTAATTTGTGTTTCATTTGTATTTCTTTCTAGTTTAGCTTCTCTCATGATTATTCCTCCTCAAAACGTACAGCAATACTATTTGCATGAGCATCTAAACCTTCACTTTTTGCGAAAGTTTGAACATCATCTTTAAATGTTTCTAAAACACCTTTGGGATAATAACTATAAGATGAATATTTAACGAAATCATAAACACCTAGCGCTGAATAGAATTTAGCTGTTCCTCCTGTTGGTAAAACATGGTTTGTTCCTGACATATAATCACCTAGAGGTTCTGGTGAGTATTCTCCAAGGAAAATAGAACCTGCATTTTTAATATAAGGAAGTGTATTGACTGGGTTTTCAACTAAAACTTCTAAATGTTCTGGCGCTAAATAATTAGATACTTCAAAAGCTTCTTTTAAGTCTTTTACAAGAATTGCTCCTCCATAATTTTGAAGAGATTCTTCAATAATTTCTTTACGTGATAAATAAGCCATTTGTCTTTTGAGTTCAACATTGACTTTTTCAACAAGTTCTTTACTTGTTGTTACAAGCATTGCACTAGCAAGTTTATCATGTTCTGCTTGTGACATTAAATCAGCAGCAATATATTTAGGATTTGCATTTTCATCAGCAATAACTAAAACTTCGCTTGGACCTGCCACCATATCAATATCGACAACCCCATAGCTTAATTTTTTAGCTGTCGCAACAAAGATATTTCCTGGTCCTACGATTTTATCTACTTTTTCAATTGTTTCTGTTCCATTAGCGATAGCAACAACCCCTTGTGCTCCCCCAAATTTATAAATAGTATCTACTCCTGATACTTTAGCAGCTGCGATAATTACAGGATTAACTTTGCCATCTGCTTTAACCGGTGTAATAATGACTAAATCTTTAACTCCAGAAAGTTTTGCAGGAATGGCATTCATTAAAACCGTTGAAGGATAGGCAGCTGTTCCACCTGGAACATATAAAGCAACTCTTTCAATTGGTCTTACCATTTGTCCCATGATCACTCCGTTATCTTTATATAATGACCATGATTTATCAATTTGATTTTTATGGAATTCTGTAATTTGTTGTTTTGTTCTTTCAAGGATTCTTATGTAATCTTGATCCACTTGTTTTAAAGCTTCTTCTTTTTCTTGATTTGAAACAACGAAATCATTTTCATCTTTAATTTGATAACCATCAAATTTTCGACAATAGTTGATCAAGGCTTGATTTCCATTTTTTCTAATATCATTAATAATATCATTTACAGCATTATTAACTTCTATCGAAATTTCTTCTTTTCGATTATTTAATTTTTGTGCAATTCCTTTTAAATTCCCATCATACTCAATTACTTTAAGCATCTTAATTTCCCCCTATTACTTTTTCTAATTGATTTACAATATTCATAATTTCATCCTTCTTAAATTTAAAAGCTACCTTATTAACAATCATTCTTGTTGAAATATCGCTTACTTTTTCAATTACTTCTAGACCATTTGCTTTAAGAGTTGAACCTGTTTCCACAAGATCAACAATGGCATCAGAAATACCTGTCACTGGTCCAAGTTCAACTGACCCTTCTAATTTAATAATTTCCACATCTTCTTGTTTAGAAGCAAAATATTTCTTCGCAACATTTGTATATTTGCTGGCAATCTTTTTACGACGATTAAATACTTTATTTCGATATTCTGGATAAGCAGCTACTGCGAAATAACATTTTCCTATTTCCAAATCTAGAAGTTCATAGTAATCTTCAAAATCTACATCATCCAACGTATCCTTTCCTACAAAACCAATATCAACAATCCCATGTTCCAAAAATGTAACAACATCATTGGGTTTACCAAAAATCATTGAAATTCCATCTTTTGTTTCAATTAATAATTCCCGATCTTTATTAAAAATAGGATCCATATCAAAACCTGCTTCTGCAAGCAGTTTACATACTTGTTTTTCGATTCTTCCTTTAGTAATAGCTATTTTAATCATGTTACTCTCCCTCTTTTTCAATGGCTTTTAAAATATGATTCATATGAAAGCAGAACCCAACAGCTGTTTTATCAACATTAAATCTAGGAAGCAAATCATCATAACGTCCTCCTGATAAAATTGGATTTGCACTTTGATCACTATATCCTTTAATCATAAAGCCTGTATAATATTTCATGGTTGGAACCATTCCTAAATCAAAAATAATTCCTTCTTTACTATCTAATGATTCATAAAGATCTTTTAATTCTTGTAATGCCCCTAACAAAACAGAATCTTGACATTTATCCATCATTTGATGAAGTAAATCAATATTTCCAAAGCATGTTGGTAAAGATAACAGCAATTGATTTAAGCTTTCTTCAAAATCATTTTTTGAAATAAAACGTTTCATTTCACTAATATCTCTTAATCTTAAAATATCTTCAAGTTCATTTCTTTGGTTTCCAACTAATTCTAATAAACGATTATAGAATTTAGCAGAACCTAATTCCAAAAGAATATTTTTTAAAGAAATTCCTGGTAATGATTCTTGAATCATTGTCATGACTTCCTTATCTCCTTGAAGCCCAGGTTTATTCATTAACTCTACACCACCTTGGAAAAACTCACTACTTCTTCCTTTATGCATTGTTTCTTTACGATAAACTTTTCCAAAATAACTATAGCGTGCTTCACCTGTATTGGCACTATTGGCATATAATCTAGCTAGTGGTATTGTGAAATCTAAACGCATGGCAACGTTTTTACCTTCGTGATTGATATATTGAAACATCTTATCAACAGTAAAACCACAATCTAGTTTTGTATATAAATCAACATATTCAAATGACGGCATTAATACTTCATTGTATCCATAATTTGAAAAAACATGTCGTAAATGATTTTCAATTTCCCTTAATTTTTCAACATTGGTAATAATTGCATCTATACTCTCTTCAGGTATTAAATATTTAAACTCTTCCATAAAAATCCCCCTTTATTAAAAAAACGAGTCATCTAATGACTCGTTTCAACATCATTAGATACAGCTTAATTGTGATAGACAAAATGGGCTGTATCATAAATGATATAACCCTACTTTTTCCAATGATGGTGATGTAATTGTGTGTTATTTAGTATTTTCATAGTAATCACCTCTTGTTGTGCTTTATTCTAGCATAGATTGTATACAAAGAAAAGATGATTATGTATTTTTATGAAATATTTTATACTTTAAATACTTTATTGTATGCAAATCATAAGTTGTAATTTTTAATTTTTTGATAATTGATTGTATACAATTTTTATCGTGATAAAACACGTTGTGTAGTATTTTTATTATCACGATAACTTATTTATATGATAACTTTTTCTTAATTTATTCATTTATTATTATTAAAGATGTATGATAGCCCTAGGAGGATATAACAATGGAATATATTGAAAGAGTATTAACAAACTTAAAAGCTAAAAATACTGATCAACCTGAATTTATCCAAGCTGTTGAAGAAGTATTAGAAAGCTTAGAACCAGTAATCAAAGCTCATCCTGAGTATGAAGATATGGCTATTTTAGAAAGATTAACTGAACCAGAAAGAACTTTAATGTTTAAAGTACCTTGGATGGATGATCAAGGTAAAGTTCAAGTAAACAGAGGATATCGTATTCAATTCTCTAGTGCTATTGGACCTTATAAAGGTGGTTTAAGATTCCACCCTTCTGTTAACCTTGGAATTATTAAATTCTTAGGATTCGAACAAATTTTCAAAAACTCATTAACAACACTTCCTATTGGTGGTGGTAAAGGTGGCTCTGATTTCGATCCACAAGGTAAATCAGATGCTGAAGTTATGAGATTCTGTCAATCATTCATGACTGAATTATATCGTCACATTGGACCTAGCGTTGACGTACCTGCTGGAGATATCGGTGTTGGTGGTAGAGAAATCGGATATTTATTTGGACAATACAAACGTATTAAAGATGCTTATGAAAACGGTGTTTTAACTGGTAAAGGAATGACTTATGGTGGTTCATTAATTAGACCAGAAGCTACTGGGTTTGGTGCTGTATACTATGGCAAAGAAGTATTAGCTCATTTCAACGATACTTATGAAGGAAAAACAATTGCTGTTTCTGGATATGGTAACGTTGCTTGGGGTGTATGTATCAAAGCTAAAGAATATGGAGCAAAAGTTGTTTCTATTTCTGGTAGAGATGGATACGTTTATGATCCTGATGGAATCAATACTGATGAAAAAATTGATTTCTTATTAAAAATTCGTTCATCAAATGATGTTAAATTAAAAGACTATGCTGAAAAATTCGGATGTGAATTCCATCCTGGTGAAAAACCATGGGGATTAAAAGTGGATATGGCTTTCCCTTGTGCTACTCAAAATGAAATTGGTGAAGAAGAAGCTAAACAATTGATCGCTAATGGATGTAAATACATCATCGAAGGTGCTAACATGCCAAGTACACCTGAAGCAATTGCTTACTTTACAGCAAATGGTGGTACTTTAGGACCCGCAAAAGCCGCTAACGCTGGTGGTGTTGCTGTTTCAGCATTAGAAATGTCTCAAAACTCTATGAGATATAACTGGACAAGTGAAGAAGTTGATGAAAAATTGCATAATATCATGAAATCAATTTTCAACAACTCTGTTGCTGCTGCTGAAAAATATGGATTAGGATTTGACTTAATCAAAGGTGCTAATATTGCTGGTTTTGAAAAAGTAGTAGAAGCTATGATTTCTCAAGGAATCTATTAATAAACAAAAAGAATGGACAGGAGATTAAATCTCTTGTCCATTTTTATATTGATTAAATTTTTTATCTAATTCTTCATAAAATGATGTAGCGTTTACTAAATAAATATTTTTTGTATGATTATTAAATTGTAATTCAATTCGATGTTTTGAATTAAGTGAATATGCTGTTAAATCCTTAAATTCAATCATTTGAGGCATAAAACCGATCCCCTTAAAGAAATATACTAATAAACCATCTTCAAAAACAGAAGCGTTAAAACGTATTAATAAAGTAGGAAGTACCCCTAACGCTAGTAATAAAACAACCACTAATTTCATTCGATCATAACGAAAATGAATTCCACTAAACACACATAAAATAACCAAAATAATTGAAATAGCGACCATTCTTAAATCTTTATATTTAAACATAACTTTTCTCCTTTAAAGATAAAAAAATGGTGGTTCCGGGCGGAATCGAACCACCGACACGAGGATTTTCAGTCCTCTGCTCTACCGACTGAGCTACGGAACCATCATTTGGCGGTCTGGACGGGACTCGAACCCGCGACCTCCGCCGTGACAGGGCGGCATTCTAACCAACTGAACTACCAGACCATTTTGGTTGCGGGAGAAGGATTTGAACCAACGACCTTCGGGTTATGAGCCCGACGAGCTACCAGACTGCTCCATCCCGCGATATTAAGTTTTTTTAATAAATGGCGGAGATTGAGGGATTCGAACCCCCGCAGGACGTTAATCCTCTGCTGGTTTTCAAGACCAGTCCCTTCAGCCAGACTTGGGTAAATCTCCGCAATATTAATGGTGGACCCTGTAGGACTCGAACCTACGACCGATCGGTTATGAGCCGATAGCTCTAACCAACTGAGCTAAGGGTCCGCAGTATATGCCCTATAGGCACCTTAAATAAAAATGGTAGCGGGAGGGGGATTCGAACCCTCGACCCTCCGGGTATGAACCGAATGCTCTAGCCAGCTGAGCTATCCCGCCATAATATTTTTTATTAAATTAATTGGTGGAGCCAAGCGGGATCGAACCGCTGACCCCCTGCGTGCAAGGCAGGTGCTCTCCCAGCTGAGCTATGGCCCCAATTTTTATAAATGGTCGGGAAGACAGGATTTGAACCTGCGACCCCCTGGTCCCAAACCAGGTGCACTACCAAGCTGTGCTACTTCCCGAAAAAAATGGCGCGCTAGGCAGGAATCGAACCCACAACCTCTTGATCCGTAGTCAAGCACTCTATCCAGTTGAGCTACTAGCGCATATCAATGGTGCCCAGGGCCGGAGTCGAACCGGCACGGATTTTAAGGTCCGCAGGATTTTAAGTCCTGTGCGTCTACCAATTTCGCCACCTGGGCATTCATTAATGGAGGTTCCTACCGGACTCGAACCGATGATGACAGAGTTGCAGTCTGTTGCCTTACCAACTTGGCCAAGGAACCACTTCTTTATTTTGCTTCGCGTCTCTTATCACGCTGCCCCATTATTATATGCTATAAAAAATTTTTTTGCAATAGTTTTTTATAATTTTTTACAATCTATTTTTTATGGATTTAAAATTTTATACGTATATTCATCGTTTTTTTGATTTTATTTTTTAAAAAAAATTCTATGAGAAAACTCTCATAGAACTTTTATTATTCACTTTTAGCATTAGAGGCTGCGATTTTTACTTTAGCCCAATAATTAGCCATTATCTTTCTTGTTTCAGCATTATAGTTAAAGACTTCATCATATTTATTTGTTCTAATTGGATTATAAGCATTAATTCCTTTAAAGTCATTTTGCGCTAAATCGTTCATAACTTCCGTGTTTGGTGAAGTATACCCTACATAAGATGAATTACCATAAGCTGCTTCATAACTTGAAACATAATTAATGAATTCATGTGCTAAATCTACATGTTTTGAACTTTGTGGAATAACCATGGCATCACACCATATATTTGTCCCTTTATTTGGCATGTAATAACCAATATTTTCATTTTCTGACATGACATATGTCGCATCCCCTGAATATATTAATCCTAAAGCTTTTCTAGCTTGAGCCATATTATCAATAATTTCATCCGTTACAATTTCTGGTGACATCGTATTAACACACTCTAAAAGCCAATTATAAGCTTCTGCAAGCTCTTTTTCATTATCAGTATTCATAGAATAGCCAAGTGCTTTTAAAGCCATCATAAATGAATCTCGTTCCGAATCGTATAAATAAATGTCTCCTTTATATTTTTGATTCAAGAAAATATTAAAACCTTGTTCTTTTAAATCTTTTTCACTTACTTTTGTTTTATCATAAACGATTCCTACACTTCCCCAAAAATAAGGAACAGAATATTCATTATTCGGATCATAAGATAAATTTTTAACAGAATCATTAATATCTTCTAAGCAAGTGATTTTATCTTGATCTAATGGTTGAATAAGCTTTTCTTGTTTTAATCTTTCAATCATATAATCACTTGGAATTAAAACATCATAAGCTTCACCATTAGCTACTTTAATATACATTTGTTCATTCGAATCGAATAAATCCATAACTACTTTGCATCCCGTTTGTTTTTCAAAATTAGAAAGCAAATTTTCACCCGTATACTCCCCGGCATTATAGACATGTAAAGTTTGTCCTGCATATTTTTTAGTCGAAGAAGTTGTTTTTTGAACAAAAACTAGTCCCATACATACGCATGCTGCAACAATTCCAGCAATAATTCTTGGTGCTTTATTTTTTTCTTTAAGTTCTGTCGTTTGAACTTTTCTTTTTTCTCTAATCACCGGAACAACATTGACAAGAATTAAAACAATCGTAATAAAAATTACAATTAAAGTTGAAATAGCATTAATACTAGGATTTACACGTTTTGACATTGTATAAACCATAATACTCAAGTTTTTAATTCCTTTTCCTGTAACAAAATAAGAAATAATAAAATCATCAAAAGACATTGTAAAAGCAATCAAAGCCCCTGAAACAATACCAGGCATGATTTGTGGTACGATAACTTTAATTAAAGCCATCCAAGGTGTACACCCTAAATCCATTGCAGCATCCGCTAAATTTGGATCTAGAGAGCGAATTTTAGGCATAACAGATAATATAACATAAGGAATGCAAAATGCGATATGTGCCAATAATAATGTTGCAAAACCTTTTTCAATATTAAAGGTAATAAAGAATAACATTAAGCCAATCGCTGTAACGATTTCTGGATTCATCAAAGGAAAATCGTTGATTTGCATAATCAAATCATGAACGACTTTTTTAGATTTTGATAAACCTATCGCACTAATCGTTCCTACCACAGTTGATATAACTGTTGCAATAACAGCTACTAAAATCGTTATATACAATGATTCCATCATTGATGCATCAGATAACATTTTTGTATACCATTGCATTGAAAATCCTGTAAAATGCGTTAATGATTTACTAGAATTAAATGAAAACACAATCATAAAGCCAATTGGTAAATAGAAAAATAAAAGCATTAATCCCATTAATATCTTTAAAAATGAACGTTTTTCTTTTTTCATGCTTTTTTCTCCTTTCTATTACCAGAATTACGTTTTTCAACATATCTTACTAAATACATGATAGCCATCATTACAAAAGCCATAATAACAGAAATAGCAGATCCAAAATTCCATTCTCCTACAGTAATAAACTGATTTTCAATAACATTACCAATTAAGAAATATTGACCTCCACCCAATAATTTAGGAATGAAGAATGAACTTACTGCCGGTAAAAAGACAAGTGCTATTCCACTAATAACTCCTGGTATTGAAAGAGGAAAAGTAACTTTCCAAAAAGTTTGATAGCGATTTGCGCCTAAATCAGAACTTGCTTCCAATAACGATTTATCCATTTTAGATAAAGATGTATTGATTTGTAAAATCATAAAAGGAATAAAGTTATAAACCATTCCAAGTAAAACAGCACCTTCTGTATAAAGAAGTTGTGTTGATTTAAATCCTAATAAATTCAATAATGATTGTAAAATACCTCCATCAGATAAAATACCAATCCAAGCGTATGTTCTTACAAGCATATTGATCCACATTGGAAGTGTAATTAATAATACAAGAATATTTCTTGTACGATCTTTACATTGAGAAATAAAATAAGCAATTGGATATCCTAACAAAATACAAATAATTGTTGTTTTAAATGCAATTGAAAGAGATCTCCATAAAATAAGTAAGAAATCATGATCGGTAAAAAACTTAGCAAAATTTTGTAAAGTAAAACTAAAATTAACAACAGTATTTCCACTATCAGTTACTGCATAAAAAGCAATAAGTAATACTGGCAAAAGTAGAATAATAATACTCCAAATAATATAAGGTAAAGCTAGTTGAGAAAATTTTTTCATCTAGAATCCCATCTTTTCCATAACATGAATATCTTCTACTTCAAAAGTCAATCCGACCTCTTGACCTTCTTCTACATAATCTGTTGTATGTACTTTTAGTTCTCTACCTTCTGTTGAAAATGTTACTTGATAAATTCCTTCTTTTATGTTTTCAGGATCAAAATCATAATCTACATAAATATCCACTGCTTCATCTTCATTTGATAATTTCCATCCAATAGCATTAGCCCATGTTTTTAAATCTGTATCTAAAGCCACTGATTCTTTAATTTCATCAACTGTTTTAAAGAAGTTAAAGGCACTTACTGCTTCATTTGCTTTTTCATTTTTTACATATTTTTGATCAACAACAATAATTTTTCTAGAAACAGATAATCCTGATGATGTTTGGAAAGTAACAGTGTACTCACCTAATTCTTCTTTTAAATTATGTTCAATTTTACTAATTGAAATATAAGAATCATCACTTTCTTTCCATGCTTGTGCATCTGCTCTAGCAATCAAATCATTATCATCTAAAGAAGCAACTTCTTCAATATCTACATAAAAATCATTTGCTGAAATTCTCTCATCACTATATTCACTTTCTACATCATGATTTTTAATGACATTCATATTAACTTTAACAGTTGTCCCAGGAACAGTTTCTACCATTGCTTCATTCCAAACACCTTTAAATAAAACACTTAAAACTTCTCCTGTAATTTTTCCTTGTTCTAAAGGCACTATATCAATATCTTCTGGTCTTAAAACAACATCAACTTTTTCATTTGGTTTAAAACCAAAATCAACACAATCAAAGATTTGATCATCAAATTTAACTTTATAATCTTCAATCATTACACCTGAAATAACATTACTTTCACCAATGAAATTTGCAACATATTTATTAACAGGTTCATTGTATATTTCTTGAGGAGTCCCTACTTGTTGAATTTCTCCACCTTTCATAATAACAATCTTATCTGACATTGTTAACGCTTCTTCTTGATCGTGTGTTACATAAATAAAAGTAATTCCTACTTCTTGTTGAATTCTTTTTAATTCATATTGCATTTCTTTTCTAAGTTTTAAATCTAAAGCACCTAATGGTTCATCTAATAATAAAACTTTTGGTTCATTTACTAAAGCTCTAGCAATGGCAATACGTTGTTGTTGCCCACCTGACAATGTTGTTACATTTTTATTTTCAAAACCTTCTAAACCAATAAGTTTTAACATTCTCATGACTTTTTGATCAATAACATCTTTTGACATCTTTTTTATTTTTAAGCCAAAAGCAATGTTATCGTAAACATTCATATGTGGAAATAACGCATACTTTTGAAAGACTGTATTTAATTCTCTTTTATAGGGTGGTAATTCCTTTATATCTTCATCATCAAAGATAACAACCCCTTCATCTGCTTCTAAAAAGCCACCTAAAATACGAAGTAACGTTGTTTTTCCACAGCCACTTGGTCCAAGCAGTGTAACAAATTCATTTTCATAAATATCTAAGTTAACTCCTTTTAAAACAATTGTTCCATCAAATTCTTTAACAATGTTTCTAAATTTAATGAGTACCTTTTCTTCCATCGTTTTTCTCCCCTTTTAAAATATTGGTGGTGTTGATACCCAAATCACTTTCGCTAGAGTATCATGTTTATTGACTATGTAATGTGGTAAATTTCCTTTTAAATAAAATGTTTCTCCCTTTTTTACCTCATATTCTTCATCACCATTCATTAATGTAATTTTTCCATGAATAACATATCCAAATTCTTCACCATCATGTGGATCAATTTCCATTGACTTCTTTCCTTTTTTAAGTTCAATTAAAATAGGTTCCATTTCATTTTTTTGAGCATTTGGAATAATATAAGAAATTTTATAATCATCTTGTATATTTTCAAAAAAATCATCTTTACTAAAAACAATTTGTTCATCTTCATCTTCTGAAAAAAAATCTTTTAAATTTGTCCCTAATGCTTCTAAAATATTTTCTAATGTGGCAACACTTGGTGACGTTAAATCTCTTTCTAACTGTGATAAAAAACCCTTTGTCAATTCACTACGATTAGCAAGTTCTTCTAACGTCAATTGATTTGATAAACGTATTCTTTTAATTTTTGCACCAATATCCATAAAACCTCCTGTTTATTTAAAAAAACTTTTTGTTTTATTTATTAAACAAGACTATTATACTAATAATTATGTTAAGTTCAATACCTTTTTAAACAAAAAGTTTAATATTTTAAACACGATACAAAAAAAGAAATAGCCTAACGCTATTTCTCAAGATTTTTTCTTCTTTTAGAAGATTCAATAAACATTGCTTTCAAAGTATCTGCATCTTCTTCTTTAATAGCTTTTTTCAAAATATCCAATTGATCTTCAAAACCTTGGATACTTTTCAAAAGATTATTTTTATTAGTAAAGAATAATTCAGTCCATAAATCCTCATTAATATTAGCAATACGTGTTAAATCACGATAAGAATCTCCAATATATTTACCTGTATCATATTTTTGATTATCACTATCAATCAATGAAACAGCAATGACATGTGGCAATTGAGAGGTAAATGAAATAATCTCATCATGAGCCTGTGGTGACATGATTTTTACGGAATGAAATCCTAAATTAGAAACAAATTGTTCCATCATAGCAATGGCACTTTTACTATTTTCTTCATGTTGAATTAAAATATAATTAGCGCCTTGAAAAACTTCTTTACTTGCATAAAGATAGCCTTTATTTTCTCTTCCTGCCATAGGATGCCCTGAAACAAATTCAACATCTTTACCTTTCAAAAGATCCATTGCTTCATTTAAAAAATGAGTTTTAACACCTACAGCATCCGTAATGATACTCCCCTTTTTAAATTCATGTTTTTTTATATAATCTAAAACTAATGATGGATATAAACAGATAATCGTCATATCCGATTTTTTGATAATTTCTCGACCATCTACAAACCCTTCTTTTATACATCCATCTGCTTTCGCTCTTGCAAGTGTTTCTTCATCTACATCAACACCATAAACTTCGTGTCCTTGACCTTTTAAAGCTTTTACAAAGCTTCCCCCAACAACACCAAGACCAACAACTGTTATAATCATATTTAATCCCTATTTTTATCTATACGCGGACAATATTTTTTTAAACATTCTAAAACATGTTGACTATTTTTTTGATTTGTCTTGTATAGATATTCATTTCCTTTCGCTCTAATTATTAAATGATACTTATTTTTATTTTCTATAATTTGAACTTTTTTGATACTTCTATATAATACTTTCTTCCCATTTATATTTAATTCATCTTTTTCAAAAATCAATACCGATTCATACGTTAAATAAGCAACAAGTGGTACAAGCCATGTCATCATAATTAATGGTGATGTCATTGAAACAACTTGAACAACATGAAGATATATCAATAAACAAGAAGTCATTAAAACAACATATGATAATATATACAAATAAATTTCATATCCTGTATAAATAACTTCTTTTGCTTTAAAAAGCATTCTTCTTTTTCTAAAAGTAAGGATAATCAATGCATAACTTACAAGTAAGATCATAAAGGTAAACATTCCCATAAAAGCATCACTGTTCCCTAATGATACAATTCCTGTAAATAATGAAACAACCCCTAAAGCAGTTAAACAAACTAATTCAGCCATGATGTAATTGCCATCGAAAGTGCAGAAGATGCACCTAATAGAATAAACATAAATAAGAATCTAGAAATAAATGGAACTGCTTTTATTTTTTCTTTATTAATTAAAAATCCTGTAAAAACAATCACTAAACTTGTAATAATTCCATGCCCTAAAACAAACGCTAAAGTTGCATTTAAATATTGCATCATAAATGGAATAATCAATAATGTTACAAGTAAAAAATCAACAAGAAAAACACATACTGTTTTAATATTTAATTGGACCCATTTAAATGTAAAATTCTTTTTAAAGACATCTTTGTTTGTTTCAACAATTTTCTCTTTTTGTGTAAATTCAAAACTTTTCTTTGTTCTTTCTACTTTTCTATCAAATCTTGCCACTTTTATTTTCTCTTTTCTTCTAACATTTTAATTTTAAAATCTAATAAACTCTTAGTAAGATCTACATAATAGTTATGTGGGAACTCTAATCTAAATATTTCATCCCATAAGCGTGCTTTTTCTTTCATTGAATAATCTCTAATTTCTTTTACAGACAATTCTTGATAAACAAATTTTCCATCTTCAAATATAGGAACTTGTAATTCTTCTACTGTATACGTATTAGCTTCAATTGTTTTAAATTTCCAAATATCAGATTGATGATAAATCGTTAAATCTTTTGTACAATCAATTTCTTCATCATAAAAAGCAATTAAATCCGCCATTGCTTTTCCAGTTTCATTTTCAAACAAACGATATACACGTTTATAACCTGGATTGGTAATCTTTTCAGTATTTTCTGAAATTTTAATTTTAGGAATAATTTGTCCATTTTTTTCAATAGCTACTAATTTATAAACTCCTCCAAATACTGGAGATGATTTTGATACAATTAAATTTTCTCCAACTCCAAATGAATCAAGTTGCGCTCCTTGATTTAATAAAGAGCGAATCAAATATTCATCTAAGGAGTTTGAAGCCGAAATACTTACATATGTAAGACCCGCAACATCAAGCATTGCTCTTGCACGTTTTGATAAATATGAAATATCTCCACTATCCAAACGAATTCCTTTTAATTTTTTACCCATTGGTTCTAAAACTTCTTTGGCTATTTCAATGGCATGAGGTACTCCACTTTTTAAAGTATCATACGTATCAACCAATAAAACACAATCATCTGGATATGTAAGTGCATAAGCTTTAAAAGCTTCATATTCACTATCAAATGATTGCACAAAAGAATGTGCCATTGTTCCTACTACAGGAATATCAAACATCTCACCTGCTGAAACTGTAGCTGTTCCTGCTACCCCTCCAATATAAGCTGCACGAGCTCCATAAGTTGCACTATCATATCCTTGAGCACGTCTTGCTCCAAATTCCATAACAGGTCTTCCTTTGGCTTCTTGAACAACACGATGTGCTTTAGTAGCAATTAAAGATTGATGATTAACTGTTACTAATAACATCGTTTCGATAATTTGTGCTTCGATAAATTTAGCTTTTACAGTAATCAATGGTTCATTAGGAAAGACTGGTGTACCTTCTTTCATTGCATAAATAGAACCTGTAAATTTAAAATCTGATAAATAATCTAAAAAATCTTCATCAAATTTTTGAAGTGAACGGAGATATTCAATATCTCCTTCACTAAAATGTAAATTCTTTATACATTCAATTAATTGTTGTAATCCTGCAAAAACCGCGAACCCTCCATTATCTGGGTTTTTTCTATAAAACATATCAAAATAAACAAGTTGATCTTTATTTCCTTGTTTAAAATAATTATATGCCATTGTCAACTCATATAAATCCATTACAAGAGTTAGATTTCTTTCACTTCCTGCATGTCTATTCATAAAATTCTCCTTCATTGTTATTTTTACGAATATAATAAGCTTTTTTTTAAGAAAAATCTAGTCCATTAAAAATATAATTCATAAGAATCTCTTGATTGTACCATTGGCATTGGTCCTTGAGGAATAAAAGGAATATATAATTGTTGATCTGGGTAAATCATCATTTGTTGATCAAGTTTATTCATACAAGCGATCCATTCTATTTTAGTATTAAAATTTCTTGCTATCCGATAAACATTATCTCCCGGTCTTACTGTATAGAGATAGATATCACCTACTCTACGGGGATGAATGACTCTTTCATATTCTTCATCAAACATATTTTGCCTCCTTCATTTTAAAATATGTTTTAAAATAAAAAATGTTTAGGCAAAAAAATAGATAGCATTTGCTATCTATCTGGCTAATTTTTTCAACGCATCCTTTGCAGCCTTTTGTTCTGCTCTTTTTTTACTAGAACCTTTTCCAGTTCCTAGGGTCATATCATCCATCATGACTGCCACTTCAAATTCAGGTGCATTCGCTGGACCTGTTGTTGAAAGTAATGAATATGTGACTGTCTTTCTTTGATCCGCTTGAATCAATTCTTGTAATTTTGTTTTAAAATCTGTGATATCATCATAGTTGACATCTTCAACATGTTTATAGATTGTCATATCTAATATTTTTAAAACATATTCGATACCACAATCTTCGCTTATTGCCCCAATAAAGGCTTCAAAAATATCAGCTAAAACACTATTACGATCTCTACCACCATTATGTTCTTCACCTGCACCTAAGAAAATTTGCGCACCTAATCCTAATTCACGAGAAAAACGAGCAAGTGATTCTTCTCTTACTAGTTTAGAACGTAAAAGTGTCAATTCTCCTTCTGGCTTTTCAGGATATTTTTCATAAATAAACTTTGATACATAATATTGTAAAACTGAATCACCTAAAAATTCTAATCGTTCGTAATTTTTTCCTTTGTTTTCATTTGTATAAGAAGGATGTGTAAAAGCTTCTTTAAATAAATGAATATCTTTATAAGGAATGCCCATTACTTCTAAAAACTTACCTAATTCCACTTTCATCTAGACCTACTTTCATTTTTTCTACTACATTTACTTCAACCATTTCAAAAGCTAAATTCATTGCACTTTCAAAAGCTTTCGCGTCACTTGCACCATGTGCTTTAACAACTGGTTTTACAAATCCCATCATCAGGGCACCACCTACACCTGCAGGATCAAATTTTGTTTTTAATCCTTTTAAAACTGGTTTAGAAATAACTGCCCCTAATTTATTACGTGTTGATGCCATAAAACCATCTTTTAATGCAGACATCATAGATAATGCAACACCTTCAATTGTTTTTAATGTGACATTTCCTGTAAATCCATCCGTTACAATGACATCCACATCACCTCTTAAGATTTCTTTTCCTTCAATGTTTCCAACAAAATCAATTTGTTCAAGTGTACTCAAAGATTGATATGTTTCTTTATGGATCTCATCACCTTTATGTTCTTCACTTCCAATATTTAACAGGGCAACTTTAGGTTTTTGAATATGTCTAACATTTTTAGCATAAACATTTCCCATAATTGCAAACTGAACGAGTTGATCTACTGTATTTTCAGCATTTGCCCCTACATCTAACATGCAAACACCTTTATCATTTAAAGTGGGAATTGTTGCCATTAAACATGATTTTTCAATTCCTTTAATACGTTTTAAAAACAACATTGCACATGCATAATAGGCTCCTGTATTTCCACAAGATAATACAGCATCAACTTCGTTATTTCTTGCTAACATCATAGCTTTTACTAAGCTCGATTCTTTTTTTCTACGGATTGCTAAAATATTTTCTGTCATTTCAAAGATTTCTCTAGCATCTATTAAAGTTACTTGAGGATGATCTTTCAATGCTTCTAATTCTTCAATTTTTCCTACAACATAAAGCTCATCTGTTTTATTTTTATTTAAAAATGATTGGCAGGCTTCTACAACAATAGAGCTACCTAAATCACCACTCATGGCGTCTATCGCTAATTTCATGTTCTCACCTCTTTTAGCATTATAACACATTAATCAATATATTCATTATTCTTTATTAAATTGTTTTTTATTTCTAATAACAATTTTATAATTTTTTCATCATCTTGATGTTGATTCATCGCTTCAAAAGCATCTTTTCTTGTAATTTCTAAAATATGATAATCTTTAAAAATATCTCCTATCATAAAAGTTGGTAAACCACTTTGCTTTTGACCCAACAAATCTCCAGGTCCTCTTATTTTTAAATCATATTCAGAGACCTCAAATCCATCATGATGATTTTCTAAAAATTCTAATCTTTCCTTTTGTTCAGAATGTGTTGCCTCTGATAAAAGATAACAATATCCTTGTTCCTTTGATCTTCCTACTCTTCCTCTCAATTGATGAAGTTGAGATAAACCGAATCTTTCTGCATTATAAATAACCATCATATTTGCATTACTTACATCAACTCCCACTTCGATTACTGTTGTTGAAACAAGAATCTGTATTTTATTTTCTTTAAATGCATTCATGATTTTATTTTTTTCTTCATCACTCATTTGTCCATGAACTAATCCAACTTCGTATTGTCCTTTGAAATATTGTGCCATTGCTTTTGAAATATCACTTGCATTTCTTCCAGTGATTGCTTCACTTTCATTTACAAGAGGACAGACAACATAGCATTGTCCTCCCTTTAAAAGATAATCTTTCAAATCTTTTAATATAGGCTTCATCGATGTTCCTTTAATAAACTTTGTAATAACTTTTTTTCTCCCGTTAGGAAGTGTTTTAATCGTTGAAACATCCATATCTCCATATAAAGAAATAGCAAGTGTTCTAGGAATCGGTGTTGCTGTCATTACTAAAAAGTCAACTTTATTTCCTTTGTCTTTTAACGCTTTTCTTTGTTCAACACCAAAGCGATGCTGTTCATCAGTAATAACCAGACCTAATTGATTATATTGTACTTTTTCTTGAAATAAAGCATGTGTTCCAATAATAATATCAATTTGTCCATTTTCTAATTGCTGATAGATATCATTTTTTTCTTTTTGTGAAAGATGACCTGTAAGTAATGCGATATTTATTTTATATTTTTTAAACATTTTTTTTAAAGACTGATAATGCTGAAGCGCTAGTATTTCTGTTGGTGCCATCATAGCTCCTTGATAACCTGCTAAATAATTAGCATATAAACTAATTGCTGCAACAACTGTCTTTCCACTACCAACATCACCTTGAACAAAGCGATACATTAATTTTTGACTTGTTAAATCTATTAATATATCATCAATGACTTTTTTTTGGTCATCTGTTAATTGAAAAGGGAGCTTTTCAATAAAGTGAGTCACTTTTTCTTTGTCTATTAATTTTGAGATACCTATATTTTGTGTGCGATTTTGTTTTATATATTGCATTGTCATTTGAAATTTAAAAAATTCTTCATATTTTAAGTATCTAAGTGCACTAATAACATCACTGCGTGTTTGCGGTTGATGTATTTTAAACAAAGCATCTTCTTTATCTATCAAATGATATTTTTGACATAAATATAAAGGAATAGTATTAGCAATATGTCCTTTATAAAAATTAAGTGCTTTATTGACATAACCCTGAAAACTTTTTTGAGTGAGTCCTTCTTTTAAAGAATATACTGGTGTTATTCCAGAAATTTCTTTTAAGTTCTTTAGTTTTAAGTCACTAGCTGTAATTGCTTTTTTAGAAGCACTGTATTTACCAATAATAGTAAGCATCATTCCTACTTGCATATTCTTTTTCAAAAAATGACGATTAAAAATCGTAATTGTTAATGGTTCTTCATGATAATTAACATGAAAAGTCAATCTTGAAAATCTTCCTTTATAAAAAATTTTAGGTTCATCAATAAGCTGTGCTTCAATAATGACCTTCGATTCATCATGCAATGGTGTTTCTAACATTTCTTCAAAGCGATAAGGATAATGTTGTACTAAATCTTTTACAGTATAAATAGATAATTCATTTAACTGTTCTATTTTATTTTTATTTATTTTTAAAACTTTTAAATCATACTCCATACACTCACCTACGCAAACATGATAATTAAAACGACTAAAACAGCAATACTGATAATAATTGAAAGTGAGCTCGAAATAGCTGGTGCATCACGATGATAACCAATATTTTTTGAAAAAACAGCTGAAACAGTTGTAATAGGCGCAGCCATTGCTAAAATAACAATTTTTTTAGCAAGCATTGGAATTGGAACAATAAAATAAACAATACTCATTAAGATAGCACCAAAAAGCACACGAATCAAAAGTGTTTTTAAAACTATTTTCATTTCCGAAGGATTTATTTTAACTTCTAATAAAAGTCCAATCATAAACATCGCTAAAAATCCATTTCCTGCTCCTATAAAAGAAGCCACTGATAAAATTGGTTGAGGTATTGAAATTTTAAAAAGTGCTAAAACAAAAATTAAAAGATATACATCAAATGGAATTGATGAAAATAATTTTTTGATTACTGTTTTAGGAGTCAATTTTTGATTACTGCTTGCTACGCTTCCTGCTAACGCATAACTTCCTCCTAAACACATAATTGAATTTCCTACATCAAACATGCATAAATAAGCAACTCCCATGCCTGGGAAAAAGCTTTGTACAAACGGCATAACAAAGTTTCCTATATTATATCCAGAACAATTGATCATATAATATCCTTTTAAAATGTTTTCCTCTTTTCTTGAAAGTATAAAAGAAATGAAAAGCATGATAATATTTGATGCTAATCCTACTAATAATAAAATGATCATTGATTGATCAATTGTTATGCCACTTGCATTTGTAAGTAAAGCACAAGGTAATGTCACATTCATAATAATTGTTGCAATTGTTAAACCATCTCTTTTTTCTAAAACATGCACTTGTTTTAAAATAAACGCTATTATAATTACAAAAACAAAACCTGCTGCCTTGATCATAATTTCAGCCATTTTGATTCCTCCTAAATTTTATTATAGCAAAAAAAAACATCGCTTAGGATGTTTATTTTTTAATTAAATCTAATGCTTGATTTAAAACAGCATCTCCGTTCATACTTGCAAAATCACCATCATTAATTAAAGCGCATGGAATAACCCCGTGAACCATTTCTTCAATTTTAGATAATTCTGAAGCAGATTGTGGCGCTAATAAAACACAATCAGCATCTGCCCATGATAAACCTACAGATTTAGATCCAACTGCCCAACACATTACTTTAATATCTTTTTGTTTAGCAGATTCTTTCACTGCATTTACTAATTTGTTTGTTGTAACCCCTGATACACAACATAATAAAATCTTATACATATTATACTACCTCACTTTTTAATAATAAATTACTGACATAATTATATTCTTTTTTAATTTTTTTTCTATAAAAATACAAATTTCTTTTTTCAAATTTTGAAAAAATATAAAAAGCAGCATTTGCTACTTTTCATACATCTTTGGTTTATATAACGCTCTATTTTCTAATGAGAATACACGTTTTGTAAATTTTCCATATTCAACGCTTTCTAAAGCTTTATCCATCATCGCCATACGAGCATCTATATTATCAATTAAATATAAAATCTCTGCTTCTTTGATTTGCGGAAGAACAGGTGAACCATATTCATTTTTTCCATGATGTGCTAAAATCATATGTTGTAATAAAGTTACTTCTTCTCCTTCAATATGAAGTTTATCAGCAGTTTCTTTAATCATTGCATTTGAAATAGAAATATGACCTAATAGTTTTCCTTCTAACGTATATTCTGGAACAACAGGACCACTTAATTCAATTGTTTTTCCTAAATCATGTAATGTGATTCCAGAATATAATAGATCTTTATTAAGCGTTGGATATAAAGTGCAAAATGATTCTGCAACTTTTAACATTCCATACGTATGATAAGCCAATCCTGAAACATATTCATGATGATTTTTGCTAGCTGCTGGATAATAAGATAATTTTTCAATATTTTCTTCAAATAATGTTTTTACTAATTGATGTAATTTTAAATTATCTATTTGATCAATAAACTTTTTAATTTCATTGATCATAAATTGACTATCCAATGGTGCTTGTTTTAAAAATTTAATACGTTCTTTATCATCTTGTGACGCTAAATGAATCTTTACAATCTTCATTTGTCTATCTTCATTATATTTTATAACATCACCTTTTATTTGAACAACTGAACCTTTTGCTAAAGTTTGTACTTGTTCTTCACTAGCATTCCATAACTTAGCATCAATAGATCCTGTATCATCTTGTAATGTCATAGATAAATACGTTGAGCGATGTGCTCCATTGGTTTTTCCTGATACAACATGATTAATTAATGCTTCAATTAAAACACCATCATCACCAGGTTTTAAACTTGCTATTTTATTCATCATTATTCTCCTTAACTTCTAGAATATTCTTAATATCTTCGTAATTATATCCTTTTTTTAACAATGTATCAATTATTTTGTTTCTTAAATCTTTTCCTTCTAATTTTTTTTCATAGCGATGAGATGCTTTTAAATAGTCTTTTTCCAAAGCTAATTTTTCTTTCTCTAAATCATATTCAAAATCATACTCTGCCATTGCTTTATCAATAACATCATTCGTAAATCCCTTTAAAAATAATTTTTCTTTAATTTTCCTTTGAATGTTACGATAAGAAATCGTGCTGTTTCTTTGGTAATAATTATTGATTAAAAGCATCGCTGCTTGATATTCTTCATCATCATCAAGTTCTTCTAAACATGTATCTATTATCTCAGTATCAACACCATAATTTCTTAAATTATAAATTGCTTTGTTATGTCCTATTCCCAAACGTATACATCTTTTAAAATAATTCATTGCGTACATTTTATCATTAATTAAATTTTTTTCTGATAAAAGTTGAATAGTAGTATCAAGTTGAGCATCATCATAATCTCCAGAATCCATTAATTTCTTTCTCATTTGTTGTTCAGTATAATCTTTAATAGATAAATACTTCAAGGCTTTGTTATATGCCCTACTGATTTGTTCGTGATCTTTAAGTGTATTAAACTGATTTCTATCAATTGTTTTCCCTCGATACAGTTCATATTGATCTATTACTTTATCTGATAATTCTAATGTTACAGCACTTTCATTTTCATCATAAGTAAATGAAACCTCATTTTTATTATTCTTTATGGGAAATATCGAAACAACCGTATAAATATATTCTTTAATAAGAATGGCTTGCTTATAAACTTCTAATACTTTCTTAGCAAATGTTTCTCCACTATACTCATTTGCTTTTTTTAATGCATTTTCTTTTAAAACATCTAAATCCATTTCCATAGCATCTAATATAAGTTTTGGTAATTCATTTTCATTTTTAAAGAAAAAACCATTTTTTCCATCATCAATAACATCTTCAAGTTGATCATCATAACGAGCAATAACAGGAATAGAAGATGCCATTGCTTCAATATAAGTCAATCCCTGTGTTTCAGATAAAGATGCTGAAATAAACATATTAGAAATATGGTAATGTGCTGGAACCATTTCACCACTTTGAGGCCCTGTAAAAATAACATATGATTCAATATGATCATTTTTTACATATTCTTTTAACTCTTCTAATTGTGGTCCACCCCCAACAATTAAAAAACGAATATTATCATTAATAGCGACAACTTTTTTTAAAGCATCTATGATAACCGTAATGCTTTTTTCAGGAGCAATTCTTCCCAAAAATGTAAGAACAAAATGATTTTGTAAATGATATTTTTCTATTAAACTTTGACATAATTTATTGTTTTTATTATTAACTGAAAAACGTTCAAGTTCTAATCCCGTAGGAATCGTATAAATATTTTTTTGTTTTAAACCATAATGGATTAAAGCATCTTTTGTTTTATTTGAAGGAACAATTAATCCTTGACAACTATTTCCATAAAATTTACTAATTTTTGTAATTACTTTTTTGACGACAGTATCTACTGTTTCAGAATTGATTGGATTAATATAATGTGAATAATCTGTCCACATAGTATGATACGTATAAACAACAGGAATATCTAAATATTCTGCAGCAATTCTTCCAAAAATACCAATACCAAATTCTGTTTGAACATGAATGACATCTGGATTAAATCTTTTAATTTCTTTCATACCCTTAAAAGAAAAAATATTACATGCCCTGTAGCCATAAAGAGCTTGTATTTCTAATCCTGGCACTCTTAAAACTTGATCATCTAGGCTTTCATCATAAGTTGTATCACTTGGAAGTTCACTTGTTACAACTAAAACATCATGTCCTAAATTTACAAGTTTATTTCGTAAAATATTCGTTGATGTAGCAACACCATTAATATCAGGTATGTATGTATCTGAAAAAAGTGCTATTTTCATAAAGACCTCCTATTTTTTAAAATCATCAAATTCAATTTCTTCTATATCTTCTATAACAATTGTTTGATCATTTTCTGTAATTTCTTTTTTATCATTTTTTGTTGCAAAATTAAGTTCTCTACTAAATGACATTGTAAGACCTCCAAGAATAAGACCAGCATAATAAGTAGCAAATCTCCAAACAAGTAAAGTTGCTGATGTAGCTCCTTTTAAAAAGTAACGAAGTAAAATATAAAACGAACCTTCACTACCTCCACTTGCTCCTGGTAATGGTACAAAATCTGAAATCAAATAAACAAAAGCAGTAATTCCAATTAAGTCAAAGAAATGTCTCCAAGAAAGAGGAACATTCATTGCAAGAGAACAAAAAAATGGAATACTATAAAGAATTGTCAATTTTAATACATTTAATCCTATTGATTTAAGTAATATTGGTTTGTTTTTTTGTAATAAATTAAGTTCGATTCTAAAGTTTTCTAATTTTCTTTCAATTTGAGAACTTACCTCTTCATAGCTTTTCACTATATGTAATTTTGCTAATACTTTAACAACATTATTACTTAAAAAATTTTGAAGTTTTTCAGACTTAGCTCCTAAAAATAAAGTAGAAATAACCACTAAATTAATAATAAATCCAACAAATGCTAGTGAAAAAAAAACAGAATACAATTTACTAAAATAAACAAATTTTAAAAGCATAATGATAGATGTATACACAACCAATACACTTTGATAGACAATAAAAATCATTAATAAAATACTAGACGAATAAGTTGCTTTGATTCCTTGTTTATTAAAAGCATATACTTGATAAAATTGTCCACCAGAGGCCATTGGCGTGATTCCATTGAAGAAAATACCGGCCATTGCATTTACGATTCCTTGTTTTAAGGTATAATCTTTTTTATATACTTTAGCAAAAAGTGTCAAATTCATTGCATTGATTAAATAAAAAATACACATTAAAATGACAACAACCAATAGCCACCCTAAATGACAATGTTTTAACGATTCAACCGTTCCTTCTAATTGATTGCCAATTGAAAAATAAATTGATAATCCACCAACTATTAGAATAATAGCTACATTTAGTATGTATTTTTTTATATTTTTTTTATCCATAATATTATCCTCTAAAGAGATTCAACTTTTTCATATACCTCTTTTAATTGTTTTCCTATTAGCAATAAATCTCTTTCTTTAGCAACTTTATAACCTTCTTCTATTGTCGAAGGTAATTCGTGATTAATAATTTTATTAATATAATCAATAAAGTCTTGATTTGTTTTCCCCTTATAACAATTAACTTGATCTTGCATCCATGGATCAAAAGCAGGAATATCCCTTAATAATATTTGTGTTTTGCAAGCTAAAGCTTCTAAAACAACAATTCCTTCTGTTTCTTCACGTGATGGAAAGAAAAAAACATCTGCTCTACCATAAGCACCTTTAATAATATCTCCACTAACATATCCTGGTAATATTAAATTTTCTGGTAATTCTTTGAGTAATTTTTTTATCTTAGATGTTGGGTTGGATAATCTAACATCTCCAAACCACATAAATTTTACATGAGGCATTTCTCTTGCAACTTCTACAAAAGTATCAAATCCTTTTCTTTCAAAAAGCCATCCTACAGATATAACAAGTTTATCCTCTTCAGAAATATGAAACTGTTGCGTAAACTCATTAATTTGTTTAGATGTTGGATTAAACTGTGCAACATCTACACCATTAGAAATCGCATATATTTCCTTATTTAAATCATATGACTCTAATAAGCTTTTAGAATATGGCGTTGGTGTAATAATAACATCAGCTGAATTATAAAGATACACAAGCCATTTTTTATAAAGACCAGCAAAGGAATTAGAAAACATAAAAGAATTTTTAAAATCTTCTTCTGTACTATGTGCATGATAAATAATCTTCTTATTATTTTCTCTTGCCTGTTTAATCATTGAAATACTATCAGGATAGATTGTATTAATGTGTAAAATATCATAATCCAAATCGTTTTTATCAGTCGTAAATTCAATATTATTTAATGTTAAAGCTTTCTTTTGGTGGTAAAACGCACGACCTATTCCAGACTTCTTAATAGCATTTTCCATTCCAAAATATAATTTAATTTTCATATAAAACATCACCCAATCTATTATAACATATTTTTATTTTTGAAACTATATAATCAAGAATTTTACCCTATTAGCTAGCTACAAAAAACAATAAAATAATAGCATTCAAATTTGAACTTATTATTAATAGTATGTAAAAACATAAAAAAAAGAAGGAACTGGCAACGAGCTATTTTCGCACAATGTACTATCTTCGCC
>OODK01000120.1_pt1 | contig 98839 bp, 105 predicted proteins | sample 1671371 | NCBI WGS metagenome assembly OODK01 (sample SAMN06348150, study PRJEB24527) | human gut metagenome | biome: human gut; feature: ankylosing spondylitis patient; material: feces | host: Homo sapiens | place: China | collected 2015-10 | reverse complement strand
TCTGTGCGGTCAGCCAGTTGCCCTGCGCCTGATAGTAGTGCTCCATCGTGGTGGGTGCGTTCAGGATGGTGGTGCGCAGATAGGCCATGATGTTCTTGATGGGCTGGGTGGTGTTGGACATCACATCGAAGATGTACTCAACGTGCTGGCTGGTCAGCTTGTCCAGCCGCAGCCGGATGGCTTTAGTGGTCTGCAGCTGCTTGCCGACGTACTGGGTCTGCCGAGGACAGCAGTACATCTCCACAATGTTGTTCAGCAGTTCCTCCAGCTTGTCTGGGTCGTACCGCTGGGCAAGGGTGTCGATCTCCAGCCGTTCCCGAAACTCCTCCCGTACCTGTGCTTCCATCTGGTCAAAATCTGCGGATTCGCCTGCCGGCCCTGATAGATTAGTACTTTGTCTTTTAGTATTTTGTTTATTAGTATTTTGTTGTGTTGGATTCTCCAACGTTGGAAAACCCGACATTGGATTTTCCGATGATGGTGAATTTGGCACTGGAGCAGGGCGTTTTTCAATCAGTTCTTTCTGCGGCAGTTCAAAGACTTCATAGTTGTAGTCAATAATGCGGCCACGGGCATCACGGACTTTGCTCCGACACAGATACCCGCCATCTTCCAGTTCGTGAACCGCACTTCTCACACTGTCGATGCCATCCCTGCACCCGGTTGTCAGCCCTTTCAGGCTGTAATCCCAATCGTCCGGCAGGGAGAGCATATAGGACAGCAGTCCCTTGGCTTTCAGGGACAGCCTCTTATCCTGCAGATGGTGGTTGCTCATGACGGTATAGTTGACGTTTTTATTGACGCGGAATGTGGACATGGCGGCTTCCCTTTCAGCCCGGTTTGCGGGCAAAAGAAAACGCAGCGTCCCCGGCTTTCGGGAAACGTTGCGTTCAGACAGAGAAGCCTGCTGTGAGCTGGCACAGCAACGGCAGCACTGTAATATTCTAACGAACATCTAACGGAACTGCACCTGAAATGCAGCCCCTGACGCTCCGTGTGAAAGGAAGGCTTTCTAACGGCACTTCGCAAAAAGTGGTTGATTTTTGCCTGTAAATTGCGATGATGTGCCACTTTTGCGAGGCGCAGAAAATGCCGGCAACTGCCAATGACAGCCGAACGAAACCAGCTTCATCCAACCGATTCAAAGACTCGAAATGCGATAGGCCGGGAGACCGGTGCCAGGGTTCGACTCCCTGATGCTCCGCCAAATCGAATGGACAGATGAATTTTATTCGTCTGTCCATTCTTTTTTGCCGGAACATCGCCCGTCCACCCTGTCTTTGGGGCGTATGGCATCATGCTGACGCATTGCCATAGCCCAGCCCCTCCAGCATCGCCTGTGCAGACGAGAGTTTGGAAGCGTAATCGAGGTGGGCGTAAATATTGGCGGTGGTGGAGAAGTCGCTGTGACCCAGCCATTCCTGAATCTGCTTCATGGGAACGCCGTTTGCCAGAAGAAGGCTGGCGCAGCTATGACGCAGATCGTGGAAGCGGATAGGACGCAGACCGTTTTTCTCCAACAGCTTCGGAAACTGCTCGGAAACGTAGTTGGGGCGGATGATGTTCCCGATCTCGTCCACACACAGATAGCCCAGATACTCCCGGTTGTAGCTTTTACCGCACAGGCGGCGGTAGGTGTCCTGCTGACCTTTCAGCATCAGCAGGCGGTCACGGATGGGCGGCACAAGGGGCAGCGTCCGCAGGCTGGACTTCGTTTTTGCACGGTCAGCCTGCACCAGAACCTTTTTGCCGTCGATGGATGCCTGCGTGACGATGTGCTTGATCTCCAACGTGTTGGCTTCAAAGTCGATGGCATCCCATTTCAGACCCAGTACCTCGCTGCGGCGCAGGCCGTAGAAGGATGCCAGCAGAACTGGGATCTCCAGCTTGGTTCCCTCTGCAATCTCTGTCAAAGCATGAATCTCATCGGCACTGTAATAGCTGCCTTTGAACTCATTCTTCTTTGGACGCTCGACCTTATCTGCCGGATTGGTGGGAATCAGGTCGATCTTTACCGCATACTTCAACGCCTTGTGGATGTTTGCATGATAATGGATCACCGAATTTGCCTTGACCCGTCCAAGCTGTTTGTTGTAGAAATCCTGCAAGTCGGTGGCTTTCAGGTCTACCAGCTTGATATTGCGCTTTCGGAAATACGGAACGATGATGCGCTCCACCGTCCCCTGATAGCTTGCATAGGTCGTGATTTGGATAGTACTTTTCGTGACTTCCAGCCATTTCAGCATGAAGTCCGAAAAAAGAATGTCATCGTCTAAGCGAATCTCCGCAGGTGCGGTGGAAACCATGAAGTTCCGCCGACGTTCCAGCAAAAGAGCCTCGGCTTTCTTCTTGTTCCTCTTGACGGACAGACCGGTGGCTTCCCACTTGGTCTTTCGCTTTCCGTTTGCGTCCTTGTAACTCAGAACGATGTAGTAGAAGTCGTTTTTTTTCTTGCAGATGCCCTGCTACCATAGTGTTACCTCCTGTCTTTGCATCCACTTGAATATGTAACTTCTGCCGCTGACACCATCAGTGTACCCAACGGCAGGAGAGAATGCAAGGATGTCACGCCCGGACAGCATGACCGGGTGCGAATCCGATGAGATAAGTCAAAAGATGTGCCTTGGGGATGCGGTAGGAGCGTCCGACCTTCAAATGCTGGACGCTCCCTTTTTTCAAAAGCGCATACCCGGTTTTTGTGCTGACGCTCAGTATCTCGCACATCTGGTCGATGTTCAGCACATCCGGGTAATCCCGGAGCATCACACGGTACGCATCACGGGGATTCAAATTTTCCTCACCCAAACAGATTCCTCCCCTCTCTATAATGGAGTGTAGAATATATCTTTATGATGTGATTTCAGCGAGAGCAAGACTTGAAACAACGCCTTTCTCGATCTCCTGCATTTCATTCTGCGTAATCCACCCTAGAAAACGCTGTATGCGGCTTTTGTCTATCGTGAAGATTCTGTTCCAGTTGAACCACAGACGGCTTCTCAAAGGCCGTATTGTGGGCTATCAGAACGTGTGTGGGCTGGTATTTCTTTTTCTCGGTGTGGGAAGTCACTGTCGCCACGATAAGGGTAGGCGCATAGCGGTTTCCTACATCGTTTTGCAGAACCATCACAGGGCGGGTGCTGCCCTGCTCGGAGCCGATGTGCGGCTCCATGTCTGCATAGTAAATATCCCCTCTGAGGTATTTCCAGTCTTTTGGTATGATAGCGATCAGACCTCCTATCCTTCTATATGTAGCAAAAAGCCGCCCGTTTTTGGCAGGCGGCTCTTGCAGGAAAAAGGAGTATGCCGATAAAGGCGAGAGCATCAACGTTTTACAGGAAGGCTCAGAGAACGGCTGGAGCCATTGTAGATCTCCAGAATCTGCTTCATGTGGCGGTCGGCGGTGTTGCCCGTATCCTTCCGTGCTTTTTTGGTGATGGTTTTGGGGTGCACCGTGGAGAGCCGTGCGATCAGACGCTCCCGACTGTACTCATCCCGGTACATTGCCACAAAGCGGGTGACACCGTGGAGGATACCGGAGAGGAACGAATCGGAATCGCCCCACCATGCCTCCACAATGATCTTCAGGGCTTCCTGATAGATGTCAGAACCGTAGTTCTTATAAATATAATAGGCAGAGCGGATGCAGTAGATCTTCCACTCGGCTCGGATGCCATCCAGTGCAAAAGTAGCACCAGTTGCTTCGGTGGCTGCAACAAATGCACAAGCATCCTCATCTTCTGCCACGATGTCAGCACGAAGCCGCTCACCTGCGGTCAGATCGGTGGAAATGCCCGTCTGAACAGCAAACAAAAGGGCTTCATCCTTTTTGGAAAGGCCATGAAAGACCTTGCAGAGAATCGGGAGGTCATGACCTCCGTTGCAGGCGATACGCGCTTCGATGGTGTTCTGGCCGTCAAAGACATGATAGCAACCATCACGGTAGCTGACTCTCGGTTCGTTGGCAACGTACTCCGAAAAGGTAGCAGAAATCTCCTCCACCTTTCTGGTGCGCAAAACACGCTGGTATTCAGCGCAGGGGGTCAAGAGTGCGCTATCGATGTAGCGCATCTCGCAAACACATTCGGGCAGATTGGCAAGGTTCAGATTAGAAATCATCATAGCACTCTCTCCTTTATCGTCTGAAGATAGGCAGAAGTGTCATCAATCAGAAAAAGAATGGCACTTCTGCAGTCGGTGTCCTCAAAAACATCTGGATAGTCTTTGAATACGAGATTCCAGCGGCGGATAAAATCCTCCTTTGCGCCCTGAACTTCGCACATCATAATTGAGCCGTTCGCAACGGTCGTTTTATGATGGCGGTTGTCAATGGATTGCCGAAGTCGTTTTCGATCTTCGTCTGTAAGACAGCGTTTGTGACCTTGGATAATCCTTTTGAAATCCGGGGGCGAATTGCTTACTGGCTCAATTTCATCCTCGGTATGGACTTCATTGGAATCAGGAGCATCGTCGGCAGCAACATCGGATTTTTCCGGGCTTATCGGCTTCTTTGCTTTCCGGTCCTTCTTGGGTTTGCGTAGCTCCTTGATGATGGCTGGGATTTCTTCTTTTGGGGTTTGCGCCAAAGTGGTGATCTCGGCATCGGTAGCCTTGATATGCCCGGTCAGTATTTCCTCCATTGCACCGGGGACGGCAGCTTCCGCCGCATCAACGCCTTTCGCGTATTTTTCTGCTCGTTGCACAAACTTGGAACTGACACCATTTTTGTTGGCAATACGTTCACAAGTTCGTTTTTCGGTCGACCTCATGTGGACATTTTGTCTACATGAGGTGAATTTCCCGGATTCATCATGTTCTCTATGTGTTGACCCACCCACAGAAAGTTTTTCATTTTCGTAGGTTTTCCCCATCAAGAACTTCCGGCGTTCCGGGTCAAGATTTCTGCGCCCCAACTGATTCTGACAGATCCATGCCAGTGCAGCGTAACGGTCGGGCAACTGGATTTCCTTCACTTCAAAAGCGATTTCCGGGTGATGCTTGAGGATGCGATACCGGGAATGTCCATCCAGTATGTAACCGTTCCAGATGATGAGTGGATTCAGTAGCCGCCGCTCCTGAATCATGTTCTGCTCTAGGATGTGTTCCTCCTCGGCGTTCAGCGGCGGGATCTTGCCCTGAAACTCCGGGTCGATCTTAAGCGCAGATAAGTTCATCATCGAACCGGCCTTTCTTCGTATAGGTGGATTTCGGGCTGGTGGGCTGGATGTAGTAATCGTAGCCGAAGTTGGTCTGGCAGTAGGTGCAGGGTTCCTTTACGATCTGACCGGGGTCTGCACGGCGGACACGGATGCCACGGGTGTTCCGAAAGGCATTCAGGCAGCGGGGGCAGAGGGTGGTCAGGGTCGATTCGTCGGTCTTGTGGGTAAAAGTACGGCTCATAATCAATACCTCCGTGTCATCAGAATGAATATTCGGTATGGAAAAAGCCCACTGCCTAGATTCAGAAGAATCCCGGTGGTGGGCTTTGAAGTTTTTGTTTTAAGTGTCCCACCCTATTTGTCCTCGACGCCCGGTGGGGGTTGGAATACACCTCGGTGAGGGGGATTGCACCCTTCCTCTCATTGGCTTTTCAGCCACCCCGCCTTCTTTATAGCCGGGCCGCGAATTACGGAAGTTTCATTGTTTTATCCGAGGGAATGATATTCAGTTTTCAAGGTACGTCTTACAGCTCCGGGCTTCTCCCCATCTGGAGTGTTGCCCTTGCTGTGACCATAGTGTACTTGAAAACTGAAGTTCTCGTTAGGAACCAGTAGTTCCGGTTTTGCCATTTTCACCGGAACCAATCGTTCCGGTTTACAACAGTAAAGCGTTTGATCAAGCAGATTCGGCCTCAATCTCCATTGCAGCAAATGCCAGAAGCTGTTTGCCGAATGATTCTATAATCTGCTTCTGGTCATGGATTTTTTTGCTGAGTTCCAGTTCCTTTTTGGTTTCTACTTTCCCAAGAATGAGGTAATCCAAAGTAACATCAGAATGTACTGCTATTTCAACGAACAAATCCAGCGGCGTATAAGTGCCTTTTTCCAGACTTCTCATGTGCCGATCACTGATATTCAAATTGATACCGGGGCAGATTCACTTCCCTCTGCCTTAGCAAAAAACTCAGAAAGTGTGATTTGAAAGGCATCGCAGATCTTTACAAGCGAAGGAATGGTCGGAATCGCATTGTCATTATACCATGTAGAAATGGTGGACGGTTTCAGCTCGGCGTGAGCCGCTAAATCGTATAGCGACCAGTTGCGTTCTTTACGGTAGGCGGTTATGGTATTAAGAATGTTATCCACCGCCACTCCTCACTTTCGTACAATAAACTTTTTCGCTTATTATACCGTACTACGCAGAAAATTATAATCCTTTTTGCCGTATAAAAAGTACGGAGTTTTGGAGTGGTGAGAGCATTGACTCCCCGTCCACATATAGCGTTTAAGGGGTGAAAGAGTATTGCCATTTCGAGACAGGAAGAATATACTTATATTAAGTTAAATTCCAATACTAGATGGAGGGACTATTATGGCTAGACCAAAAGGAAGCAAGAATGCAGTGCGTACTAAGAAAGCAAATATTGACTATGCGGCTATTGTTGCTGAAAAGACCGCAGCCAAGGAACAAATTGAAACCGAGATCGCCGCGCTATCTGACAATATCAGCGTACTGAAAGAACAGTTGAAAAGCAAAAAATCCGCTTTGAAGGTTGCAGTAAAGGAACTTTCTAAAGCAGAGGCAAAAAAGGTTGCAGCCGAAAAAAAGGCCGCTGAAGAATCTAAGAAAGCTGAAGCAGAATCTGTATTGAAAAAGCTGCTTGCCAGCGGTATGTCTGCCGACGACATTATCGCCAAGCTCCAGTAAACTATTATGGGAGCCAGCAAACGAGTTTGTCCGAACTGTGGTCGCAAAATGAAGCAGCAGTTCATTGGCCTGTTCCACTGCAAATGCGGCACAAGCTGGCGGCGTGATATAGGATTCTTTGAGCGCACTCCAGACATGGTGTTCTCACTGGAACGCAAAAAAGTCGGAAATAAGGTCAAGCAGCTTCCGATGATTCATCACAAATAAGCAAGACCACCAGCCGTTTTTTCGACTGGTGGTCTTTTTGCGCTCGATCCTCTGTAATGCCAAGATATTGGTCAATCTCCATGATACCTTCTCCACTGACCTCTACCAGATCTTCAAAGGGCACCCCGGTGTCGCCCACCTGCAAGGTGCGGAACACCGGGTCGATGCGGTCTACCCTTCCGGTCAGGGTGATGTAGTTGCCCACCGCCGGAACCTCCGGGTGGGCGGTATCCTCTTTGAAATACCGCACTGTGATGGTCATGCCTTTCGTGACTTTCATCAGCTTATCGGACAGAGCCGACATTTCTTCCTCGGTCAGAATGCGCTTGGTCACACGTTCAGTGCGCTGTTTTTTTGCGGCAAGCTGCTCATCATGCGCCGAAACCAAATTATTTCGGATGTGTTTTTACAGTTGAATTTCATGGAGCAGCGAGGCAGCGGCATCGACCGGATTCTCAACTCTTACGCTGAAGTCGCCCAAAATCCGGTGTTTTACTCGGATTCTGACATCTTCCTGGTTACGCTGCTCAACTGAATGGAAATGATCGAGTCCCCTCAAGTATGGAGTCTACCAGTTCGTCAAGATAAAAATTGGATTCAGTGTTTTCGACCAGCCCGATATGGGGCTTGTCCTGAGGGTGAGCAGCGATAGCGGCCATCGGGATTTGACTTCGTCCTCCTTAGACTTTTCAAGCCAGGCCAAAAGTTCATCCTCTAAGAGACTTGAGCATGGCTACGGGTTGATATTTGCTTTTTCTTTTGCAGAAGTGGATGGGCTGCCGGTCTGTTCAGCAGAAATACCTGCCATCGATCTATCCGAGCGCCCCTGCTATTATAAAGGTGCTGGCCGGATGAAAGGCTCCTATATCCGGGTAGGCGATGCAGACTTGCCGATGACCGATTATGAATTGTACAGCTATGAAGCCTTCCGCAAGCATCTGCATGACGATGAGCGCCCCATCCAGCGGGCCAGCCTGTCCACAGCCCAGGTGGCTTGTATGGACGAACCACCGTGGAAGAGCTGGGACATTCCCGGCCTGATCTGCGGAATCCGGCTTTGGCTGTGATGGCGGATACCCTGACCGACGCTGAAAATCGCTATTCTGGTATTCCCACCATACGGCGGGAAATGGCGGCCTATAGCTTGCCTGAGCCGCTGTTTGAAAACCGTCGCGGAGAATTTGTGGTGACTCTCCGTCATTCCATGGAGCCGGCAGAACCGAGTTGTGATGGGGCACAGACGGACTTGCTTTCCTATTGTACAGTTCCGCGCACCCGGCAGGAAATTGCTGCCTTTTTGGGAATTAAGATGGCCTCCTATGCTATCCGCCAGTATGTACTGCCGCTGGTGGAAACAGGCAAACTGAAGATGACGATCCTGGATCGCCCGGGCAGCCCCGGGCAAACTTATTACAAGGCCTGAGTTTTCGGGCAAAGCAAAATTACAGCCTGCCAGTCATATTGGACCGGCAGGCTGTTTGCTTGAACGAGGTGTTTTTATAATGCCTCTGAGGCAGCGATAGTGATTGCCTCGCTTCTTGGATCACTTTTTCATGGGACCCGATGATGTACTGGTTTATTTGTCCCTTCATCTTTTTCTGGAGAGAAGGGAAACAGTCAAGATGGCCCCCACCAGCTTCATCTGGAGAATCCGCTTTTTCTGCTTCTGGGGGAAATCATAGATGCCGTGGGCCTTGTAGAACTTGTGGTCTGCCTTCATCAGCCTTTGCTTGACGGATACTGTAAAGCTGAATCTGGATTTTGTCGACCGGTGGTCATGCTGGATTTGACGGCCTGCATCCCGGGAAAGTTTGAGTTTGACAGAATACTGACGGGTGTGTTACAATAAATCTGATTAGAACAAATGGTGCAGGGAGGGCTGTAGGGATGAATAATGTGAAAATGATGGGCTCCCTGTTGGACCGTCTGCTCAGCTATGTGAGCTCGGCGCCGGAACGGGACGCAAACTACGACATAGCAGTGGCACTGCTGCGGAATTACTCCCAGCTGAAGGGGCTGGCCCTCAGCCAGATCGCAGACCTGTGTTATACTTCCAACGCATCCATCTCCCGCTTTTGTCGGTTTCTGGGCATGGACAATTTCAAGGAGTTTCAGTCCTGGATGGAACGGGATTTTACCATGCGGACCGACTATTCCCGCCAGTTCTATACTATGCTCCACAACAACCAAGAAACTGCCATCAGCGCCTACAGGGACGCTCTGATCGGCAATATCTACACCACCATTGCCCCCGAAAATGCCCAGGTGATCCCCGACATTGTCAAGACGCTCCACGACTGCGGCAAAGCCGCCTACTTCTCTCACCACTTCCTGTGGGACATCGGCCACTACTTCCAGAGCAAAATGATGATGATGGGCCGCTATGTGGAGCTGTTCATGGACTATGCCACCCAGCTGGAATGCGCCCGCAGCCTAACCGAAAAGGACTTTGCCATCATCTGCAGTGTGGGCGGCAGCTATCTGACCCGATACCCCGACATCTGCAACGCTATCCTGTCCAGCGGGTGCAAGATGCTGATCATCACCCAAAACCTGGCCAGCCCCTATCTCAACACCGCAGACTTCATCCTCCAGTGCGGCACGACCAATCGCAATGATGTGGGCAAATATGCGGCGCTGATGGCCAACGACCTGATTCTGATGGGGTATTTGCGAGCCTACGACAAAGCATTTCAATAAGGAATACCATTTTAAAGACCGCAGTTGCGCATAGCGCACCGCGGTCTTTTTTTGCGGTCTGCACAAAAAACGGCTGAAACTTTTTTCGATCTTTCAAAAACTGAAAAAGAAAATCAGCTCCTGAAACAGAGCAAATGCATTTGAAACCAAATTGTATTCCATACATGTTATAATTTTGGTGCAAGATGACTGAAATTGCAGAAGTGAAAAGCCGTCTTTCCACAGTCTATGTGTTTGGAAGAAAAAACAGATGAGCGGATTGCAAAGAAAGGAGATCAATCAGATGAGAAAATGGAACAAACGACTTTTGTCCTGGTGCCTGCTGGCAGCCCTGCTGCTGTCGATGAGTGGGTGCCAGCAGGGCAACACCACCTCCAGTGCTGTGTCGTCGCAGGCTGTATCCTCGGCTGCAGCGTCCAGCGAGGAAACAACGGAGGGCCCGGTCGAGACCTATCACGATATGCCGGTCCAGACCCTGGATCTGGACCCAAGCGACCCCGATTACTACCAGAAAGCTCTGGAAACAGAACTCTATAACTACAAGTTGATCCGCAACGTGCCCACGGCCTATCAGGCTGAAAGCTGGGATGCCTATACCGCAACGGCCAACACCCTGCTGAACATCGACCCGGACAACATCAACGATGTCTCCAAGAGTATGATTGACAATGCGGTGGCCCAGCGGGAAGCACTGGTTCAGGATGCACCGGCAGCCGACTGTATGTGGTACATCTGGGGGGATGCACCGGCCACAGCCGAGACGGTGGAGGTCTCCGACTTTACCGCCGAGAGCTATGACAACGCCGATATGAAACCCTTCCTGGTGCCCTATCTGGTGGAGGACCAGTCGGCAGCCAAGGGCAATATGATTGTGATTGCTGGCGGCGGTTATTCTTCCCGCGGCAACGCCATGGAAGGCTATCCCATCGCCGAGGCCTTCCAGGATTTGGGCTACAACGCCTATGTGCTCCAGCGACGGGTGGCCCCCTACAGCCAGGAAGATACCTGGCTGGATATGCAGCGGGCTGTCCGGTATCTGCGATATAATGCCGACAGCCTGGGACTGGGCGGTATGGACTGTATCGCCGCCAGCGGCTTCTCGGGCGGTTCGGGCACCATCCTGGGAGAAGTGGCCAACCTGTATGGCGATGTTCAGCCCACCCTGTATGATGCAGATTATGCCTCCGACGCAGTGGATCAGATGAGCGCTGATCTGGATGTGGTCTGCCCCCTGTACGGCCCCCAGTATGACGGAGAGCATACCAGCGACTACGCGGGCCTGGTCACCGAAAATCCCAATTTGCCCGCCATGTTCCTGGCTGTGGGTGAAAACGACGCCACCGGCGCCATGCCCGACATTTGGACTCTGGCCAATTCGGTCCGGGGCAAGACAGTGGTGGAAGTTCACACCTTTGCCGAGGTAGGCCACGGCTTTGGCGCCGGCCTGCAAGGCACTACTTCCACCTATTGGATTCCCATGGCAGACACCTTCATTGACCTGGTGATGGGTCGCGGTGAGGCCGGCGTCGGCGAGGCGGCAGAAATCCCCGAGGGCTATACCCAGGTGCAGCAGTATACCTTTGAGGGCGGTTTCGGCAAGGCAGATGTGACCTGCGCCGTGGACGATGCAAAGACCAAAGTGTATATGACGTTTGTGGCCTTTGACCAGCAGCAGGTGGTGGAAGGCGTGCTGAACGACGGCATCATTACCGTCACCTATGACCAGTCCGGTTTTATGACCAATGACGCCCAGGCCATCTACAATGCCGCTGACCAGAACAACTGGCAGCCTGTGGCATGATGGGCCAAAGGCAAGTGAACTGCAAATCGGCCGTGTGAAAAAACGGCTTCGGGAAACCTGCGGGAGGTGATGGTTTTCGGCCCTGCATGACCTGTGGTATGCAAATCTCAGATACAAGGAGGAATTGTTATGAAAAACAAGAGCGTCAAAACCATGGTGGCAAGCGTCCTGGCAGTCGGGCTGATGATGGGTATCCCGGCGTCCGCCTTTGCGGTCAGCCCCGGGGGTATGTCTGTTCCCTCTGCCCAGTCGGTGGATTCCAGCGAAAACTGCGCCCAGATCCTGGACTGGCTGGGCATCCAGATCCCCCGGCATTTCGACAGTCAGGCCCCTTACAAAATCAACACCCTGCCTGAATCCGACCCCAACTACTGGCAGGCTGAGTGGGAAACCCAGGTTTACAACTACAAGATGGTCCGCAACTATCCCACCCTGTACACCCAAGATGCCTGGGATGCGGCCCAAAGCGCAGGCACCGTCATGATGGGCCTTCATCCCGAATCCCTGACCGACGCCAACAAACAGCAGATCCTGGAAGCCCGTGATGCCATTGCCGCCCTGGCTGACCATCAGCTCAAGCCTTACAGCGACGGCATCAACGGCGAAGTGATCTACCTGTGGGGCGACGATATGCCTGTCACCACCCTGGCGGAGGATTTGCAGTTCCCTCTGGTGAACTACGAGGGTGAGTCGGTCTACGACAACGCCGATTTCCAGCCATTCCTGATTCCTTACCTGTTGGATGATCCCAGCTCGGCCAAAGGTACCATCATTGTCGCCTCCGGCGGCGGCAACACCAGCCGCAGCAACCCGGTGGAGGCCTACGCCGTCTGCCCCGAGTTCAACAAGCTGGGTTACAACTGCTTTTTGCTCCAGCGCCGGGTGGCGCCTTATAACAATGACGACATCGTCATGGATATGCAGCGGGCTGTCCGTATGGTAAAATATTATTCTGACCAGTGGGGCATTGACCTGGAGGGTTCGCTACTGGCTGTGTCCGGCTACTCGGGCAGCGGCGGCAACATCCGCACCATGCTGAAAAAATTTTACGGCAACATCACCCCCAGCCAGTTTGACCCTGACTACGTCTGCGACGCCGTGGACGCCGTCAACAGCGATGTGGACGTGGCCCATCTGATCTACTCGGGCGCCCCTATTGAAACGGAGAACCCCAACCTGCCCCATATGTTCATCGCCGTGGGTGCTGACGACCAGTGGGAAGGCAGCCTGGAGCTGTTCAAACAGACCTATGACCTGGGCCTGGACCCCGAACTCCATGTCTACGGTCTGAACGGCCACGGCTTCGGCGCCGGCATGGAGGGCACCTCTTCCATGACCTGGATGGAGACCTGCGACCTGTACATGCAGAAGGTGATGGGCTATGCCGAGATTCCCTTCACCGGCGAGATCCCTGCTGAGTACACCCTGACTCAGCAGATCCATGTCAACTGGTTCCCCATCGGCGATGACGTGACGGTGAACGTCTACACCACTGCCGACGGCGGCAAGTGCCTGTTCACCTTCTTCGGATGGGGTGAAAATATCATGGTGGAAGGCCTGCTGATCGGCGGCCATGTGGCCAGCGTGACCTACGACAGCGTGGGTTACTTCGGCCAAGATGCCGCCAAGATGTGGGATCTGGTAGACCCTGCAGCCTGGGTTCCTGTCAACTGAAAAACGGCATGCTGTCCACGGGCCTGAATACCCTCGTCAGGTGAACGGCTGAGCCACAGAAAACCCAGCGCCCCGGGAGCATTTGGCTTCCCGGGGCGCTGGGTTTCGTGCGGTCAAATTGTACAAAAACCAGCAAAAATGTTTTTCTGCTTTTCAAAACGTGAAATGGAAACGGCCACCCTGAAAGGCTGGAGCTGTGCTTGTAACCAAATCAAATGCCGAATGTGATATACTTTTGGTGCAAGAAGGAAAAGCGAATCTGCAGAGCTGCTACCTTCCCAAAGCGTTCGTTTCAAGAAAGAAGGAGGAATCTTCCCATGACGGAGACAAAGAAAAATCCCATCGGGCGGTTCATTGAGAACACACTGGTGCCCATCTCCACCGCATTCGCCCAGAACCGATACGTCCGCTGCATCGGCACAGGCTCCCAAAACCTGATGGCCATCATCATGATCGGCGCAGTGTTCAATCTGTTGAACAGCATCCAGATTGACCCCTACCAGAGCTTCATCCAGGCGACAGGAATCGCAGCCTTCCTGAACGCCGTCTACAATGCCTGCATGAACTTCATGGGCGTGTTCATGGTGTTCAGTGTGGGCTACGCCGGGGCTAAGATTTTCGGCCACGATGAGATGGCCTTCAACAACGGCCTTATGTCCCTGATGTCCTACCTGATCATGGTGCCCGTGGCCACCAACGAGGTCGGCAGTACCGTCGTCGTCCTGGACTACCTGGGCAGCCACGGCGTATTCCTGGCCTTCATCCTGGGCATCATGGCCACCAAGATCAACATTGCCCTGGTGGAGCGGAACATCACCATCAAAATGCCTGCCGGCGTCCCTGAGAACGTCACCCAGTGCTTCACTTCCATCATCCCCGGGGCTGCTATAGCCCTGGTGTCCAGCCTGCTGCGGGGCCTGTTCACCCTGACCCCTTGGGGCAACGTCATCGACGCCGTCTACGCCCTGCTCCAGACCCCTCTGGCCAACATCACCGGCAGCCTGGGCGGCTTTATCATCCTGCTGCTGCTGGCTCAGATCCTCTGGTTCTTCGGCGTCCACGGCTCCTACACCGTGCTGGCTATCCTCTACCCTCTGTGGTTCACTTACCTGCCCGAAAACACCGCTGCCGCTGCAGCCGGCCTGCCCATCCCCCACATGTGGAACACCTCCATGTACGACTTCGCCTGCAACGGCGGCTGCGGCTGCACCCTGGGCCTGGTGATCGTCATGTTCCTGTTTGCCAAGTCCAAGCGCTACAAGGAATTTTCCAAGATCGTCCTGCCCTGCGGCATCTTCAATATCAACGAGCCCCTGGTCTACGGCATGCCCCTGATGCTGAACTTCACCATGCTGATCCCCTTCATCGTCACCCCCATCCTCTCCCTGGTCTTTGCATGGGCCGCCATCACCCTGGGCCTGATGCCCTGCCCCACCGGCCTGATCGGCATGAACACCATGCCCATCTTCATCTACGGTGTGATCCAGGGTTCCTGGAAGATCGGCATCTATCAGATCTTGATGACCATCATGAGCGCCGCCATCTGGTATCCCTTCTTCAAGGCCGCTGACAACCAGGCTGTGGCCGAGGAAAAGGCCGGCGCAGTCGCTGAGCAGTCCGAGGAATAAGAAACAAAAACAATAAATCCGAGCTTTGCATTGCTGATTGATACGGAGGTACCCAACTATGACGAAAATTGTTCTTCTGTGCGCTGCTGGCATGAGCACCAGCGCTCTGGTCCGCAAGATGAAAGACGCAGCCAAGGCCGAGGGCTATGAATGCGATATTTCGGCCCACTCGGTGTCTGAGGCCAAGAATTATAAGAGCGCTGACATGATCCTGCTGGGACCCCAGGTCCGCTACCGCCTGAAAGAGGTCCAGGCTGAGCTGCCGAACAACAAGGTGGAAGTCATCGACATGAAGGACTACGGTATGATGAACGGCAAGGCCGTTCTGGACCACGTCCGCAAGGTGCTGGAGGGCTGAGCCATGGCAATTTCCGTGGAAGAAGCCCGGGCCATGACTGAGGAGCAGCTGCAGGAGACCATTACCGAGATCGCCTTTGAAATCATCGCCAACGTAGGTACCGCCCGGGGGATGTACATCGAAGCAATTCAGGAAGCCAAGGCGGGAAATTTTGGTCGGGCCAAAGAACTGATGGCAGAAGGAAAGGAAACCTTCGTGCTGGGGCACCACGGCCACGCCGACCTGCTGGAGTGGCAGGGCCAGGGGCTGACCTGGAAGACCAATATCTTCCTGATGCACGCCGAGGACCAGCTGATGGCTGCCGATACCTTCGAGACCATCGCCAGCGAGTTCATAGAAGTACACCAGGAACTGCAGGAGCTGAAATCCCGTGACGGAAGAGGTTAAGACCATGAAATATCTGCTGATTCGCGCCGATGATCTCGGCTACTCGGAAGGGGTAAATTACGGTATTGCGGCGACCGTAGCTGCCGGGCTGGTGCGCTCTGTGGGCGTTATGACTAACATGCCAGCTGCCGTCCACGGTCTGGGGCTGCTGCATGGCCATTCCCTATGCCTGGGTCAGCACACCAACATCTGTGTGGGCCGGCCCCTCACCGACCCTTCCTGCATTCCCAGCTTGTGCACCCCCGAAGGGGAATTCAAGCCCAGTTGCGCCTACCGGGAGGCCGCCAAAGCCGGTCAGGACTTTGTGGTTCTGGAGGAGGTCATTGAGGAGATTGAGGCTCAATACCGCCAGTTCAAGTCCATCACCGGGCGGGAGCCGGATTACTTTGAGGGACACGCAGTGGCCAGCGCAAATTTCTTCAAGGGACTGGAGATTGTTGCCCAACGCCACGGCCTGCCCTACTTTGCTATGAGCCGTCCCGGCGAGGCAGTGACCTTCCAGCATACCCAGGTCTATGCCTATATGCCCAGTGACTTCAAGGTCTATGAGGCCGACCCCTTCACCGGGGTCCAGGATGCAGTGGCCCACGCCCATGAGGGAGCCTGCGACTTGATGGTCTTCCATCCGGGATACATCGATGCTTACTTGTTGGATCATTCTACCATGACCACCCCCCGGGTGCGAGAGGCCGCCATGCTCTGCCGGCCCGAGGTTCGTGCCTGGCTGGAGCAGCAGGACATTCATCTTGTCACTTACAACGATCTGACTTGAAGCAGGAGAACATAAAAATGACAGACAACAAAAAAATAGCCGAGCAGGTCCTGAGAGCGGTGGGCGGAGCGGCCAACCTGAAGGACGCCACCCACTGCATGACCCGCCTCCGCCTGTATCTAAAGGACGACAGCGTCCCCAAAGATGACGAAGTGAAGAAGATCTCTGGCGTGCTGGGGGTTGTCCGCGGCGGCCAGCAATATCAAATCATCATTGGCACCAATGTGCCCAAAGTGTACGAGGAACTGTGCAAGCTGGCAGGCATCAGCGCCAACGCCGCCGTCAAGGATGATGCGGCCGCCGCTGAGGATGCCTCCATTGCCAGGCAGAAGCTGACGTTCAAGCAGGTGCTCAAAAATATCATGGGTTATCTGGCGGGCTGTATGACCCCCATGATCCCGGTGCTGCTGGCCGGCGGCTTGTTCCGTGCCGTTAATTCCATCTTTGGCCCCGACCTGCTGGGCCTGTACTCTATGGAAAGCAACCTGTACATCCTGTTTGATTTCCTGTATGACGCAGCTTTTTACTTCATGCCCATCCTGGTAGGCTACAATGCAGCCAAGCAACTGGGGATCAACGGTATGCTGGGTTCATTCATTGGCAGCATTCTGATGGTGCCCGATTTCGCAGTTTTTGCCACCAACGGGCAGCCGTTCACGGTCTTTGGCATCCCTGCTACCGTGACCAATTACGCCCAAACTGTTCTGCCTGTTATGCTGTCGGTGCCCCTGTTCTGCCTGATTTATAAACTTGTCAAAAAGTTCATGCCCGACCTGCTGACGAGCGTTTTTACCCCGTTCTTCAGCCTGATTATTTCCATGCCCTTTATCCTCTGCCTGCTGGCACCTCTGGGTACCATTGTGGGTAATGCCATCAGCGGCGGTCTTGCCTGGTTTGGCATGACCACCGGCTGGTTCGGCGTGGCTGTCATCGCCGCTCTGTGGGAGTTCCTGGTTATGAGCGGTATGCACCTGGCTCTGATGATGCCCATGATGGCCGATTTCTTCGAGACCGGCATCATCAGCGGCCCCATGAATGCGGGCAACTTTGCGACTTGGGCATGCTTCGGTGTGGCTCTGGGCGCAGCGCTCCGCCTGAAAAACAAGGATGACCGCAGTACATCCTTTGCAGCCTTCGCTTCCGGCATTCTGGGCGGCGTCACAGAACCCACTCTGTATGGCATCTGCTTCCGCTTTACCCGTTGCTTTGTAACGATGGCCGTTGGCGGCTTTGTGGGCGGCGCCATCGCCGGCATATTCGACCTCAAGGGATATGCAATGACCTCCCCCAACTTCCTGTCTCTGCTGGGCTATGTGGGCGGCACCAACGCCAACATCGCCGTTGGCGTGGTAGCTTCCTTCTCTTCCCTGATTGTAGCAGCAGTCCTGACTTATTTGTTTGGCTTTTCCAAAAAAGATTTGGAGAGCGTTTGATTGCGTAATACAATAGAATCAAAAAGGTTGGTATTATGGATTTGATGAAACAAATGATTTTCCCCGCTGGCTTTCTCTGGGGGGCATCCACCAGCGCCTTTCAGGTGGAGGGTGGCTATAACGAAGGGGGCAAAGGCCCCGCCACCACCGACCGGGGTGCCGGCCGGTCCGGCATCGCCGACAACAAGGTGGCTGCCGATCATTACCACCACTGGAAAGAGGATGTGGACCTGATGGCCGAGCTGGGCTTGAAGGTTTACCGGATGGGCTTTTCCTGGAGCCGGATCATGCCGGACGCCTCGGGCCAGTCCAACCCCGAGGGCCTGGCCTTCTATGACAAGCTAATCGACTACCTGCTGGAAAAGGGGATTGAGCCCCTGGTGACGCTGTATCACTTTGAATGTCCCCAGGCCCTGGTGGACGCCTTCGGCGGCTGGCTCGACCGCAAGATGATCGACGCCTATCTGAAATACGCCGAGGTCTGCTTTACCCACTTCAAGGGCCGCGTCAAGCGGTGGGTCACAGTGAACGAACAGCTCATCGCCACCGCCGCCGGCATCATGAACGGCAACTTTGAGCAGGACAAGCAGAAGAACCTGCAGAACATCTACCAGATGAGCTATCATGTCTCGCTGGCCGAGCACCGGGCTATTTCGCTGCTGCGGCAGATCGACCCGGAAGCCCAAATCGGCCCGGTGTGTGCTATCCAGGTGGTCTATCCCCAGTCCAGCCGCAGCGAGGATATTCTGGCCGCCGAGAATGCCGAAGAACTGATGGAGTTCTACCTGCTAGATCTGAGTGTCCGGGGCGAATATCCACCCTATGTGGCCAGCTACTTAAAGAGTCATGGACTTTACCCCCAGACGCTGCCCGGAGATGCAGCCGTGCTGAAAGCCTCGACCCCCGACTTCATCGGCATCAACTACTATTTCAGCATTTGCGCCAAAGTCAAGGAGGGTCCCGTCAACTACGACCAGCCGCCCTTCTGGGTGTCGGACGCCTTCGACATCTGTGATAATCCCCACCTGCGCAAAACCGAGTGGATGGATAAGGGCATTGACCCGATGGGCCTGCATATTGGGATGCGCAAGGTCTATAATCGCTACCGTCTGCCCATGATCGTCACCGAAAACGGCATGGCCTATAGCGAAACACTGGGCCCGGACGGCCAGATCCATGATCCCTACCGCATCGAATACCTCAAAGAGCACATCGAACAGCTGGCCATCATGATTGACGAGGGACTGCCGGTGTTCGGCTATTGCCCCTGGAGCTTTGTAGACGTGGTGTCCAGCCACCAGGGCTTTGCCAAACGGTACGGCTTAGTCTACGTGGATCGCACCGAGACCGATCCCAAGCAGTGCGCCCGGGTGAAAAAGGACAGTTTCTACTGGTATCAAAAAGTGATCACCAACAACGGCCTGACAGAATAAGCCATCACCTATTTTCCCCGCAGCCGTGCGGGCAACGTCCTGCGCTGCCTGCATGGCTGTTTTGTTGTTTGAAAGGAGTTTTTGTATGCATATCGCATTCGTATCGCTGGGCGCCTTCGGGCACATCAATCCTACCCTGGCCCTCGTCACCGAACTGGTGAAGAAAGGCGTCCGGGTGACTTATTTCACCACTGAAGCCTTCCGCACTATCATCGAGCCCACCGGGGCAAAGTTCGTCGCCGTACCCTCCTGGATGGCGGAAAACGACAAGCATAATGAGGACGGCGAAAAGAAAGAGGATGACGGCGGAGTGGCCGCCGCGGTGCCCTTCCTGTTCTTAAACGAGGCAGGAGCCTACATCGACACTGTGCTGGACACCCTGAAAAACGACAAACCCGACGCTGTCGTCCACGACTTTGCGGGCATTGCCGGCACAATCGCGGCGGACAACCTCAAGGTTGCCAACGTCATGCTCTACACCAGCTACCCCTCCAACGACAGCTACTCGGTAGCCGCCGGGTTCGAGAACTGCCCGCCGGACCACCCTCTGCGCAAGGCCGCGGCGCAGTTGGCCCAGACCTATGCCGAAAAATATGGCTGCCGCCTGCTGACCGTCAAGGAGATCTTCGACGGCCACGGGGACTTCAACCTGGTCATGATGCAGAAAAAGTTGGTTCCCAATTACGAGACTTTCGATGACAGTTTCGTGTTCACCGGGGTACAGATCGGCAAGCGGACCGCCTTCGGCCGCTGGAAAGCCCCCGACAACGGCAAGCCGCTGCTGTATTCCTCCCTTGGCACTGCCTTCAACAACTGGCCCGAGTATTATCCCATCCTGTTTGACGCGGTCCGGGATCTGGACATCAACGTCTTTGCAGCCCTGGGCTCCATCGACCCGGCCAGCCTGAAGGATATTCCCGCCAACGTGGAGGTGGGCCAGATGGTACCCCAGCTGGACATCCTGTCCCAGGCATCGGTGTTCATCACCCACGCCGGCATGGGCGGCACCGGCGAGGCTATCTACTACGGTGTCCCCATGATCGCCATCCCCCAGATGGAGGAGCAGGCCATCACCGCCCGGCAGATCGAAAAGCTGGGGCTGGGCTGCGCCTTCCTGGACAAGAACGCCATCACCAGCGAAAGCCTGAAGGCTGCCATCGTCAAGCTGCTGACCCAGCCTTCCTACAAGGCCACTGCTGCGGAGTTCAGTGCAGATATGAAGAGCCTGGGCGGCGCCAAGGCTTCCGCCGAGGCCCTGCTGCACTTCCTAAAACATTAACAAGCTATCTTCCCTCTGTCCCAGTTTGCCGGGGCAGGTACTTCTTTTTCGCAATCCTCCGCCTGACCCCAGGCGGGGGATTCTTGAAATACAAGGAGGACAGATTATGACCACCTTCCCCAAAGATTTCCTGTGGAGCGCATCCACAGCGGCCACCCAGATCGAGGGCGGCTGGAACGCCGACGGCAAAGGGGAGTCCATCTGGGACACCCTGGTCCATGACGGCACCGGCAAGATCGCCCACGGCGAGAACGCCGACATCTCCATTGATTTTTACCACCGCTGGCGAGAGGATGTGGCCCTGATGAAGCAAATGGGCCTGAAGGCCTACCGGTTTTCCATCAGCTGGGCCCGGGTGCTGCCCGAGGGTATTGGCAAGGTCAACGAGGCGGGCATCCGATTTTACCAGGATTTCTGCGACGAGCTGCTGAAAAACGGCATCCAGCCACTGGTGACCCTCTACCACTGGGACCTGCCCACCGCCCTTTACCGGCAGGGGGGCTGGAAGAACCCTGCCAGCCCCGACTGGTTTGCCGAGTATGCGGAGGTCGTATCCAAAGCCCTGGCGGGCCGGGTGGGGTACTGGCTCACCTTCAACGAGCCCCAGATGTTCTGTGGCCTGGGGCTGGTGGCAGGAGTTCACGCACCCTTTGAGCACAACGACGACCAAACCATGATGGGCATCACCAAACACATCCTGCTGGCCCACGGCCGGGCGGTGCAGGTGCTGCGGCGCAACTGCCCCGGCACCAGGGTGGGCATGGCCCCCACCGGGGACTGCTGCCTGCCCAAGGACGACTCCCCGGAGGAAGTGGAGAAGGCCCGGCAGAAGTCTCTGAGCGACTACCCCGGCTACATCATATCCAATACCTGGTGGGCCGACCCGGTATTCCTGGGGCAGTACCCCGCCTGGGCCAAGGAGAAGTTCGGGGACCAGCTGTACACCATGACCCCAGAGGAGTGGGCCCTGGTGTCCCAGCCCCTGGACTTTTACGCTTACAACTGCTACCAGGGCACGGTGGACATCGTCCCCGACCCCTCCAAATACGATGCCTACGCCTACCAGGGCAGCCCCCAGACGGCGGCGGCCTGGAACATCACCCCCAAGGTGCTGTATCACGCCAGCAAGTTCTGGTTCGAGCGGTACCACCTGCCCATCCTCATCACCGAAAACGGCTATTCGGGCCTGGACTGCGTCATGCTGGACGGCGAGGTTCATGACCCCCAGCGGATTGACTTTCTCCACCGGTATCTGCTGGAGGTGGCCCGCGCCATGGCCGACGGCATCCCGGTGATCGGCTATTCGGTGTGGAGCCTGTTCGACAACTTCGAGTGGGCGGCGGGCTACAGTTGCCGCTACGGCCTGATTTATGTGGATTACCCCACCCAGCAGCGGATCGTGAAGGATTCGGGCTGGTGGTACCGGGACGTGATTGCCTCGAACGGCGCGAACCTGTAAGGGCGCGGTGCCAAAACATACATAAAGAGGTCGCTCACTGTGCAGACAAGCACAGCGGGCGGCCTCTTTGTCTTTCTCAAACTTTGGTGTTTATACCCCGAAAGGACGCATAGCCGGTGCAAGCAATGTTTTCGTCTATACAAAAACACTTTTTGCGTTGCAAAATGCTTGTTGGGGAGTGCCCCAAACCCCTTTGTTCTGCATTTTTCAATGCAGGCTGCGCATCCCTGCGGGACGCTTTTATCCGGTGATGCTCTCCGGGTCATTGAGGATTTGCATGAGGTAGCTTGCGCCGATGAAACCGCTCACTGCCTGCTGCAAAGCCTTCAGGTCGTTATCAATCTCGACCTGCTGCGGATACTGTCCCGGCGCAATTTTCAGCACGGACAGGGTGTTTTCATTCTGTTCCATTATCATTCTCCTTAAAGATTGTGCTCTCCTGCCCGGCATGGGCGGCGTTCAGCAGAGCCGCCACGAAGAATCCGAAAATAGCACCCGCTTCAAAAAATGCGAATCCGATAAAAAAGCTCAGCATGGCACACCTCAGTCGATGCAGATGCAGGTCAGCTTGTCGCGGTCGATCATCAGGGTGACACTTTTGGCTTCCAGATATTTCTGGATGGTGTACATATCACCCATCGTCAGGGATGCGAAGTTGCCATCCTCATCGAAGCGGTGAAAAATGACCGGACCGACCAGATACCGCTGGCCCATCAGCTTGACGACTTGTTTGGGATTGTAACGGAAGCCCAGCGGCTCGTTCTCAGAGATGCCGATGCCCTCATCTGCCTCATCGAAGCAGGCAAGGATGTGCGGCGCATCGTCAGGACGGATAACCGTCAGGTCCAGAACCGGCGAGGTTGCGGCGAAATAAGGCTCTGCGCTGCCAAGCTCGTGCTTCATTGCCATGTGCATGACCGAGAAGAAGCCGGTCACGGTATCGTCGATGTGGTCGAGCTTCTTGCTCATGCTGTCGATGGTCTTTGCGGTCTTGAAATCAATCGTATTGTTCATAGGCGTTACCTCCAAATTTTTGCAAACAAAAAAGACCCCATCGGGTCTTACGTTACGGTCAGCGCTCGTTGCGGCGCTGCTGCTTTTTCTGCCACGCATCCAAAAGCTGGATGATCTTCTCCTCCATCTGTTTGGGCGTGTAGCTGCGGGGGAAATACTTCCGCAGGGTCTCGTTTTTGATGGTCACGGTGTCTTTCTCGCTCTTTTTCTCCTGTCCCATCACATCAAAGGCTTTTTCGTAGCTGAACTCTCCCTGCTGTGCCATCTTTTTCAATTGCTGCGCCTGCGATAAGGACGGCGCATTCTGGGTGTCCTCCATGGCTTCTAAAAAATCCCGCTGTTGGCTTTCGTCCAGATAGGACAACTCCACAGCGGGATTAAAGGCAATCTTCTTTTCGTCTACCATGTCCAGCAGTTCCGGGATAAGATTGGTCAGGCGGATGAAACGCTGGACATTTCGGGCACTTTCACCCGAATCTTCTGCAAGGGATTCATCTGCTCGGAACTTCGTGCCAACTTGGCACGAAGTTAAATCTGACCTAGCACCTTGATTTTTTAGAGCTTCCAGCTTCATTTTGTAGGCCAAAGCCCGCTCACTGGGCAGGATGTGCTCACGCTGAAGGTTGGAATCCACCATCAATATCACAGCGGCATCGTCCGACATCTGCCGTACAATGACCGGCAGCGTATCCAGCCCGGCAAGTTTAGCCGCATACTGACGGCGGTGCCCGGAGATGATCTCGTAGCCACCCTCTGGGCGTGGTCGGGCGATCAGCGGAGCCAGCACACCGTACTGTGCGATGCTCTCCACCGTCCGGGTCATGGCTTCATCGTCCAGCACCTTGAAAGGGTGGTTGGTGAAGGGGTGCAGCGCATCAATGGGAATCTGCTGTACCTGTTCCCGCTGTTCTTCCTGTCTGTTTTCCTCGGTGGAGAACAGATCATCTAGCCCTTTCAGAGCTAAGTTTCCGCTGTCGATCGGCATCCGCCAGCACCTCCTTTGCAAGAGATTTGTAGGCTTCTGCCACCTTGCCTTTGGGGTCATGCTGGAAAATGCTCTTGCCTGCCGCACTGGTTTCAGCCGCACGGACAGACCGTGGGATAGTCTGCTCGAATACCTTCAAGTGCTTTCCGTATGCCTGCCGGATCAGGTTGCTGATTTGCTTTCCGTAGTTGGTGCGGCTGTCGGTCATGGTCAGCAAAATACCCTCAATTTTCAGTTTGGGGTTGATCTGCCGCCGGACCTTCTGCACCGTCTGCAAAAGCTGTTCCAGACCCTTTGCGGAAAGGTACTGCGCCTGCACGGGAATCAGGGCAGCATCTGCCGCCGCCAGTGCGTTGATGGTGAGCATCCCCAGCGAGGGCATACAGTCCAGCAGGATATAATCGTACTCCCGCTTTACCCCCTCCAACACCTGTTTCAGCATCTTTTCCCGGTTCATGCTGTTCACCAGAGCCACTTCCAGCCCTGCCAGTTCGATATTGGCAGGGATCAGGTCAACGCCCTCTGCGTGGTGCAGGATGCCCTCACCGGGCTGAATGGGCTGGTCATTCATGGCTTTTGCCATCAGGGTGGAGAGGGTAGTGGGCAGTTCATCGGGCTGCTGCCAGCCCATGCTGATGGTAAGACTGCCCTGTGGGTCAGTGTCCACCAGCAGAACTTTCTTGCCCTCCATCGCCAGCCCGATGCCCAGATTTTCACAGGTGGTGCTTTTCCCCACACCGCCTTTTTGATTGGTGACTGCAATAATCGTAGCTTTCTTTGCGATAACATCACCCCGCCTTCGGTGAACCACGCGCAAAGTTGTGGTTCGTCTTGTTCTGATAGTAGAGGTTCATGGTGGTGGGCGCATTGTAGAGCATCGCCAGCAGATACTGCTTCATGTTCCGCACCGGGGCGGTGTTCTCTGCCAGAGAATCCAGCACAAAACGGATGTGGTCGGCATTCAGCTTTTTCAGCCGACTGCGTACCACTTCGGCAGGCTTGTCATCTCCGGCAATCCGCAACATCTTGCGTTTGGTAGAGCAGGTATCCACAAGCAAGTCCACGATCTGATAGATGGTGTCCTCATCGTCCGGGCAGAGCCGGAGCAGCAGTTCCACCTCCAAAGACTGATAAAAATAATCCTCAAGCTGTTCCCGGATGCCCCCGGAATAGATAGGGTCAGGATCGTTCCACTCTGTCTTATTCTTATCAGTCTTATTTGCTTGCGGTTTTGGCTGCACCAGAATTGCGCTTTCGGCAGCGCCTGAATTGCTGTTTGGGCAATTCTGTACTTGCGCTTTTGGCAAGCCGGAGGAAAAGTCCTTGACGTAGATCAGGCTGGGTCTGCCCAGACCACGGCGTTTGCGCTCGATGAGGTCGATGTCCTCCAGTTCCCGGAATAGCTTGACCGCCTTGTGCTCGGCGCAGCAAAGGGATTCCTGCACTTCCCGGACGGTGTAGATGATATACACCCGCCCTTGCTCGTCCAGCCAGCCGTTCTTTGCGGACAGGCTCATGCGGTCCAGCAGAATGCCGTATAGCGTCCGGGCATCGGTGGAGAGCTGCCGGAAGCGGTGGTCTTGGAACAGTGCCTTGGGGATGCGGAAATAGGAGAACAATTCGCCCGACTGACCATAGAAGTAGTCCCGCGTCATTTGGTGTGACCTCGGATTTTCAACTGTATGGGTGCGTTCATGTGAAAAACTATCACTCCTTTCCTGTCAGATGTAAATATTGGCTCCAATGAAAAGGGTACTAAGCAAACAGGACTGCCTCACATACATTGCGCTGTGGAGCAGTCCTGTTCATTTAACATGTAATTGTCATTGCACCTTCATGGCAGTCCTGTGCATAGGTGCGGAGCAGATCGAGGTGCTTTGAGGATTTTCGGACGATAGCCGTTGCACGGTCGTCGGACATAAACTCAACGACCGCAAGCCGTGGAATCGTCAGTGTGCCACGGATTTTGAAGCCCACAAGGATCTTCTGATTGCACCATCGCTGGATGCTTTGTGCAGAGTAGCCCGTCAGTTCCGAAACTACCGGGGTGGTCAGCAGATCATCATATCCAACCGTAAGATTTTCCCATAGGGTATACAGCTCTGTCTTTTCCGGCTCTGTAAAATTGAAGCGGATGATCTCTGTGGCAGGCTTGTCCGGGTGCCGCTTGGAGCAGCCGTTCTTTCCGATATAAAAGCCCGCTGGCACTTTATACTTTTCGGGGTTATCTTCACGGTCACACAAGTAGGTGATCACATCGTGGGTCGCAATATGGTATTTGCGTGTTTTCTTTCCTGTATTGATACATGGAACGAGACCGGAATCCAGAAGGTATTTTGCGTGACGCTTGCTGATGTGAGCAATGCGGTAGAACTGGTCTTTTGTCATGCTGTCCGGGTACTGTTCAAGAATTTTATAGAACTCCAACAGGGTCGTCATTTTTATCCATCCTTTGATGCTTTGTTTTTCGTCAGCGGCAGAAGCAACATATTTCATGGATGGATGATAGGCTTCTGGAATCTCTCTCGCTCGTTCTCTCCAACGGGCGGGAAATCTCTCCTAATTCTCTCTTTTGGGCGGATTTTTCGCACTTTTTTCAAGTGGGTTCAAATCCGCATGAAGCCTAGGTTTTTCGGACTTTGATAAAATTTTGAGCGTAATTTCGATGGTTTGTATCTTCCGGTAAAGTCGGGCAACTTCCACTATGTTCCACTAAGTACTGCGAAGCGGGTAAAACTCGAAATCGTTTTGTCCTTAACCGGGCACGTGGGTTCGAATCCCACCATCTCCGCCAACAAAAGGCACCGGCTCAAGCTGGTGCCTTTTTTGCGACTAAGATGGTGAGGATGAGAACAGGGCGGCGGTCCGCAGGCCCCTCCTTGCTCTTGTATAGTATAACGCACCCAATTGTGAAATGCGTGGGCTTCGTAGGCCTACATGGTGAGCCTGATAAGTCTGCCTTTGGAAATATATTCCATTTCTCAACGCGCAGGCATGAAAAAAGACCGGGCTTTGCCGGCCTTCCCCGAAGCATCCTATGAAAATCAATCAAAGTTTGCAATTCAAAATCTTTTTCAGTGTTTCTGAAAATTTCACATCCTGCTCCTTTGTCCGTTTCGCACTCCCTTTCGGGTGCTTGCCGGCACGAAGGAGCTTTTTGTTTTCGTACCGCCGCAGCATGAGGGCATCCATGTTGTCGGCGGTGTACTCCAAGCCGTTTTGGTTCAGCACTCTGGCACACCGGGCAAGGCACATACTCGCCAGTCTGTAGTCCTGTGTCACGACAAGATCACCCGGCTTTACCCGGTTGACCAGCGCAAAGTCCACACTGTCAGCACCCTTGTCAAATACCAGCGTCTGCGCACCCTCACGCTCGATCTGGTGCGAGGTGTCGCACAGGATGACGACCGGGATGCCGAACTGCTTTGCAATCTTCAAAGTTAGGTCAACAACGGGGCAGCCATCTGCATCAATCAAAATCGTCATGCTTGTTCCTCCATCGCCCATCGAAACGCCTTTGCCGTGCGCAGGTCGGTATCCTTGAAATGCCCGCCGTTGTTCCATTCAAGGGTGCAGTTCTTGCCGCGTCCGGCAAGTTCACGGTGCAGGGCACGGATGTTATCTCCCACAGCAGCCATAGTTGCGTTCCTTGTGCGCTCTTCCCGGTCGCCAAGGCTCAAATAAATGCGCTGTGCCTGAATGGAGCGTTGTCGTTCAAACTCCATCCAGCCCGGAAACCAAACAGAGGGGGATGCGGCGGCGACACCGTAGAACAGATTTGTCTGGGTGGATGCCCACAGCGCGAACAATCCGGCCAGCGAGTAGCCGCCCAGAATGATCCGGACGTTTTCCGGCAGTGCAAACTGCTGTTTCAGGGCGGGGATCACCTGTTCGGTCAGAAAGCGCAGCGTGTCCGCAGCCTTACCGCCGAAACTGTCTTTGCCCCACACCGCAGGAGATTTCCACGGGGAAAGTTCATCGTTCCAGCTTTTTACCGGAACAGCGGCAAACAAAAACGAATGTGCCGAACCCTGCGCAATGGCTGAAATTTCATTGTCCATATGCTGCAATTCATGCTCATCCGTTATCTGAAGCAGAAGATATTCGGCGCAGTTTGTGCCGTAAATGCGGCAGGGTCTATCTCCGAATTTTAAGGGAAAATCAAGGCGATTAAGGGATTCTGCTTTATAGTTCATCGAAAAAATACCTCCCATTGATCGGCATGAGAAAAAGGCGTGAGGAGATTGGCTGCTTCCATTATAGCATATTCGGGCGGAGAGACAAGAAGCTCGGATGTGCGGCACGCTCTGCAGGGACTTCCTGCATTTCTGTATGGGAGAATCGACACAAAACCGGTTGACATCCACCGGAAGAAACCCTTACAATGGGAACAGAAACCATGTCGGGCAATGGAACAGGAGAAATTTTGGAATGAACAACACAGAAGCATTTGAGTTCTTGCTGAGCTGGAAGGATGACGTCCTGATGAACTGCCTTTCCGGGCGGCGGGATAAGGCCTTTGATCCGCAGGCTATGCAGAAGGTCCGGGCGGCCTGCGCCGTGCTGGCCGAGGACGGGACCTATCCGTTCGATCTGTCGGTCACAGACCCGGAGATCTACCGTCAGGTCAGTGCCTGGTTCACCGACCTGCTGCGCAAGTCCTGAACCGTTCCGACACGAAAGATGCATTTATTTTCCACAAACGCTTGACATCTTGTGCAATCTGCATTATCATAAAGCCATCAAGTGTTTGTTCAGAGAAGCGAGCAGAACAAACAAGAGGGAGCCTGTTCCCTTTTGTTTGCTCTGCTCTTTTTTGTTCCCGCTACGCAAACGAGCATGCTGTGACAGGCAGAAGATCAGGAGGTTTTTATGCTGGATGTAGCAATCATCGGCTGCGGTGTCGTTGGCGCGGCTGCCGCCTATGAGCTCTCGCATTATCCGCTGCACACTGCAATTTTTGAGGCCGAGAACGATGTGGCCGACTGCACCACCAAGGCCAACAGTGCCATTCTGCACGCTGGGTACGACCCCGAGCCGGGCACCCGGATGGCACGGCTCAATGTGGAGGGCGTTGCACTGGCCAAAGAGATCTGCGCCCGGCTGGATGTGCCGTACCGGCAGTGCGGCAGTCTGGTGCTGGCCCTCAGCCCGGCGGAGCTGCCGCATCTGCAGAAGCTGTACGAAAACGGCCTTGCCAACGGGGTGCCGGGCATCCGGCTGCTGTCGGCAGAGGAAACACGGGCCATGGAGCCCGGTCTTTCGCCGGAGGTGGCCGGAGCGCTGTATGCACCCAGCGCGGCCATCGTCAGCCCATGGGAATATGCGCTGGCCATGGCGGAGGTGGCGGTGCGCAACGGGGTGGAACTCCACCTCAGCAGCCCGGTCACCGGCATTCAGAAAACCGCGTCCGGATGGGCGCTGACCACGCCGTCCGGCGTGGTGGAGGCCCGCTACGTTGTCAACGCCGCCGGCATCCGGGCCGATGCCGTGCACGACATGGCCGCTCCGCACCGGTTCACCATCCAGCCCACCCGCGGCGAATATTACCTTCTGGACAAATCGGAAGGCACGCGGGTGCAGCATGTCATCTTCCAGTGCCCCAACGAAAACGGCAAGGGCGTGCTGGTGGCACCTACCGTTCACGGCAACCTGATCGTTGGACCCAATGCCGAGCCGGTGGCGGGCGATGACACCGCCTGCACCGCCGCCGGGCTGGCCTTTGTCAGCGCGGCCGCACGCCGCAGCGTGCCGGACATCCGCTTCGGCGAGTCCATCCGCAACTTTGCAGGCGTCCGCGCCAATGTGGACACCGGGGATTTCGTCATCGGCGAGGCGGAAGGCGCACCCGGCTTCATCGACCTGGCCGGTATGAAATCGCCGGGCCTGTCCAGCGCACCGGCCGTTGCCAAAGAGGTGGTCCGCATTCTGGAAGGCCACGGGGATCTGCCTGCGGCCAAAACGGATTACCGGGACGGCCGCACCCGGGTGCGGTTCAAGGAGCTGCCGCCGGAAGAAAAGGCAAAGCTCATTGCCCGGAACCCCGCCTACGGCCGGGTGATCTGCCGCTGCGAGACCATCACCGAGGGCGAGATCCTGGACGCCCTGCACACCGAGATCCCGGCCACCACCATCGACGGCGTCAAGCGCCGCTGCAACGCCGGGATGGGCCGCTGTCAGGGCGGCTTCTGCGGGCCCCGGGTGCTGGAGCTCATCAGCCGGACGCGGGGCATCGACCCGCTGGACGTCCTGCAGGACAAGGCAGGCAGCAACGTCTTACTGTGCGAAACCAAGCAGGAGGGAACCAACCATGATTGATCTGGTCATCGTCGGCGGCGGCCCTGCAGGCCTTGCCGCAGCCTACAGCGCATGGCAGCACGGCCTGCGCGATATTCTGATTTTGGAGCGTGACAACGAGCTGGGCGGCATCCTGAACCAGTGCATCCACAACGGCTTCGGGCTGCACCGTTTCGGCGAGCAGCTCACCGGCCCGGAGTACGCCGGGCGCTACATTGAAATGCTGCGCTCTACCGGCGTCCGGGTGGAGCTGGGCACCATGGTGCTGGAGGTCACGCCGGATAAAAAGATCCACTGTGTCAGCAAGGAGAAGGGCTACCAGATCCTCGAAGCAAAGAGCGTCATCCTCTGCATGGGCTGCCGGGAGCGCACCCGCGGGGCCATCGGCATCCCGGGCACCCGCCCGGCCGGCATCTACACCGCCGGTGCCGCCCAGCGCTATGTCAACATGGAGGGCTATCTGGTAGGCAAACGGGTGCTCATTCTGGGCAGCGGCGACATCGGCCTGATCATGGCCCGGCGGATGACGCTGGAAGGGGCCAAGGTGCTGGCCTGCGTGGAGGTCATGCCCTATTCCGGCGGCCTGACCCGCAACATTGTGCAGTGCCTGCAGGATTTTGACATCCCGCTGTACCTGTCCCACACCATCGTGGACATTCAGGGCGATACCCGGGTGGAAAAGGCCATTGTGGCCAAGGTGGACGAGAACCGCCGCCCCATTCCGGGCACCGAGATGGAGTTTGACGTGGACACCATCCTGCTCAGTGTGGGCCTGATCCCGGAAAACGAGCTGACCCGGCAGGCCGGCATCCCGATGGACCCCCACACCAAGGGAGCCGTGGTCTACGAGAACATGGAGACCGGCATTCCCGGCGTGTTTGCCTGCGGCAACGTGGTGCATGTGCACGATCTGGTGGACTTTGTTTCCGGCGAGAGCGACCGGGCCGGAGCCGCAGCCGCCGCCTATGTGCTTCACGGTGAGACCCCGGACGCGGCCGTGCTGGACCTTGTCCCGGGCAATGGCGTGGGCTATACCGTCCCCCAGCGGGTGCGCCCGGCGGACGTGGACAAGGGCGTGGAGATCTCGTTCCGGGTGCGGCAGAATTACGGCCCCAGCCAGATCACCATCACCTGCGGGGAGAAGCAGCTGGCCCGGTTCAAGCGCCAGCGGATGGCACCCGGCGAGATGGAGCACATCACCCTGCCCGGGGTCCTGCTGGCAAAGGCCAACGGCCCGCTGACCGTTGCAGTAGAGGAGGTCGTAGCAAAATGAACAAAAAGCGTGAGATCATTTGTATCTGCTGCCCCCGTGGCTGCCACTTGCAGGTGGACCCGGAAAACGATTATAATGTAACCGGCAATGCCTGCCCCAACGGTGCCGCCTATGGCAAGGAAGAACTGACCCACCCCACCCGTATCCTGACCAGTACGGTGCGGGCCGAGGGCGGGCGCTATCCGCGCTGCCCGGTCAAGACCGCGCAGGCGGTGCCCAAAGAAAAGATCGTGCAGGTCATGGCTGCGCTGAACGGCGTCACGCTGCACACACCCATCCGCACCGGGCAGGTCGTGCTGACCGACGTCTGCGGCACCGGTGTGGATGTCGTAGCCACACGAGACCTGTAAAACCGCCCCTGAGCGAAACGGAGGTCGTTGAACCATGTCGACAAAGTATGTTCTTGCACTGGACCAGGGAACCACCAGCAGCCGCGCCATCCTGTTTGACAACGAGCAGAACATCATCGCGGTGCAGCAGCGGGAGTTTGAGCAGATCTACCCGCAGCAGGGCTGGGTGGAGCACAACCCCATGGAGATCTGGTCCACCCAGTACGGGGTCATGAACGAGGTGGTGGCCCAGAGCGGCGTGGATGTCCATGACATTGCCGCCATCGGCATCACCAACCAGCGCGAGACCACCATCCTGTGGGAAAAGGCCACCGGCCGCCCCATCTACAATGCCATCGTCTGGCAGTGCCGCCGCACCGCCCCGCTGGTGGACGAGCTGGTGCAGCAGCCCGGCATGACGGAATACATCCGCGAGAATACCGGCCTGATGCCGGATGCCTATTTTTCCGCCACCAAGATCAAGTGGATCCTGGATAACGTGCCCGGCGCGCGGGAGCGGGCCGAGGCGGGCGAGATCCTGTTCGGCACCGTGGACACCTGGCTGGTGTGGAAGCTCACCGGCGGCAAGGTCCACGTGACCGACCGCACCAACGCCAGCCGCACCATGCTCTACAACATCCGCACCCTGGACTGGGATGACACCCTGCTCAAAGCGCTGGATATCCCCCGCTGCATCCTGCCCCGCGTGGCGGATTCCAGCGAGGTCTACGGCACCACCGACCTGTGCGGGGTGCAGGTGCCGGTGGCCGGCATTGCCGGGGACCAGCAGGCTGCACTGTTCGGGCAGGGGTGCTTTGCCAAGGGTGAGGCCAAGAACACCTACGGCACCGGCTGCTTCTTGCTGATGAACACCGGTGACACCATCTGCCGCAGCCAGAACGGCCTGATCTCCACCATCGGCATCAGCCTGAACGGCAAGGTGGAGTATGCCCTGGAGGGCAGCGTCTTTGTGGGCGGTGCCGTCATCCAGTGGGTGCGCGACGGCCTGCGGATGATCCAGGAGAGCCGCGACGCCGAATACTATGCCCAGAAGGTGCCGGACAACGGCGGCATCTACATCGTGCCCGCCTTCACCGGTCTCGGTGCGCCCTATTGGGATATGTACGCCCGCGGTGCCATTGTAGGCATCACCCGCGGCACCACCCAGAACCACATCATCCGGGCGGCGGAGGAGTCCATCGCCTACCAGAGCGCCGACCTTGTGGCCGCCATGGAAAAGGACACCGGTGTGCCCATCACCTCCCTGAAGGTGGACGGCGGTGCTTCCCGCGACCAGTTCCTGATGCAGTTCCAGGCCGACATCCTGAACAAGGACGTTCTGCGCCCGGCCATCCGGGAGACCACCGCCCTGGGCGCTGCCTATCTGGCCGGCCTTGCCACCGGCGTGTGGAAGGACCGGGACGAGATCCGCAGCCTGTGGCACTGCAACATGACCTTTACCCCCGCTATGCCGGAGGCCGAGCGCGCACGGCTGCTGTCCGGCTGGCACAAGGCCGTGGGCCGCAGCAGTGACTGGGCAGAGCATGAAAAGAATTTGTCTGGATTTTGACTACTTCCAACAAAAAATCACGGAATTTGTGAATTGTCTGTTGACAAACCGTTGAGAAATGGTATACTGAAAGCATCCCAAGAGAATTGAGATGGGGATGCACTGTGCCACACGACCGCAGTGCGTCCCCATTTTTTTGTTCCCATCGCACCCCTTGTCCGCCCGTTCACATCTGTTCCGGGGGCTGGTTCTGGAAGTGCAGCCGCCGGGCACGTCCCTGAAAAAAGAAGGAGGATCCCCATGAAAAGCACCGCAAAGGCCACCGAAAAGCGTTCGCGCACGGTCGTTGTGCTGGCGATCGCTGTGGCGTTGATGCTGCTGGGCAGCATTTTTGCCCAGATGTTCAACACCTCATTCTACAAGGTCAAGGTCTCCCGCATTTCCTTTGATACCGACTCCGGCACCCTTTCGGGCCTGTTGTACATGCCCAAGGGCGTGGACGCCTCCAACCCGCACCCCACCATCGTGACCACCCACGGCTACCTGAACAGTGCCGAGATGCAGGACGAGACCGCCATCGAGATGTCCCGCCGCGGCTATGTCGTGCTGGCACTGGATATGTATGACCACGGCCATTCCCACGGGAACGCCGACAATACCGGCGGCTTCTTCAACTTCTGGCCCACTTCGCTGTGGGATGCCGCACAGTACATGTACAGCCAGGACTACGTTGCCAAGGATGCACAGGGCAACGGTCAGATCGCGGTCAGCGGCCACTCCATGGGCGGCTTTTCCTCCGAGATGGCCATCTATCTGGATGAGCAGAACTACGCTGCCGCCGGTTACCGCATCATCAAGGCCGGTTTGAGCATGGGTGCCGATTACTCCTGGACCTCCTACCTGGGCCTGGACGAAGAGGCTGCAGTTGCCACCTTCGGCGGACGCACCATCGGCAAGATCTGCGGCCAGTACGACGAGTTCTTCTTTGCGGCCGACGAGCCTCCCACGAAGAGCGGCACCGTCTACCACAAGGACTATGTTGCCACCACCGCTGGCAAGACCCTGCTGGAGCAGGAAGCTCCGCAGGCTGACACCTGGTACACCGGCTCGGACGGCGGCCAGCGCATCATTTACCAGCCGCGTGAGATCCACCCCTGGAACCACTTCTCCACCGCTTCCACCAAGGATGCCATCGAGTTCTACGCCACTGCATTTGCCGACCAGTCCGGTCTGGTGCAGAACATTGCTTCCACCAGCCAGATCTGGTACTGGAAAGAAGTCTTTGAGTTGGTCGCTCTGGTGGGCTTCCTGCTCATGCTGGCACCTCTTGCCCTGCTGCTGATGAAGCTGCCCTTCCTGTCCAATGCAAAGCAGGCCGTCGCAGCACCCACCCCGGCCGTCGGCACCTTGTCCGGCAAGCTTGGCACGATCAGCCTGTTCGTGGTCGGTATGCTGATCCCGGCCATCATCTTCCCCGCCGTGTACGACGGCAGTCTGACCGCAGAGCCCATCCGCTGGATGCGATACGCCAGTGACATTGCCTTGCTCCTGTCGGTGGTGGGCATCGTTCTGGCAGCCCGCAGCACCGAGGACGACCGCAAGACCTGGCTGTCCGGCTCGGTGTGCGTCCTGATCGCTTCCATCGTCCTGCGTGTGCTGGTGACCAAGAACATCTTCGAGACCAATGCTACCTGGCAGGGCCCCACCGTCAACAGCATCGTGACCTGGGCTCTCATCTGCGCCTGCATCTCCATCGTGACCATGGTCTGCGTCTACCTGTTCGGCGGCCGCAAGCAGAAGGGCATCACGCTGGAACAGTACGGCATTGCCGCAAAGCCGGTGTCTGTGGCCGCAGCCTTCTGCGTGGCACTGCTGGTGAGCGTGATCGCCTACGCCTGCCTGTTTGCCGTGGATGCCATCTTCAAGACCGACTTCCGCATCTGGACCTTCGCCTTCAAGACCTTTGAAGCCAGCGCCATCCCGGCGGCGGTCAAGTATATGCCGTTCTTCTTTGTGTACTACTTTGTCAGCGGTGCCGCCGCCATCTCCAACACCAGCAGCGAAAAGCTGCAGGGCGGCTGGGGCTACCTGCTGGCTGCTCTGACCAACATGGGCGGCATCCTCCTCTGGCTGGTGCTGCAGTACGGCACCCTGTTCCGTACCGGCGTTGCCTTCTACCCGGGACAGGCCCTTGGCGGCATCCTGCTGTTTGCGCTGGTGCCCTCGCTGGCCATTGCATCCTGCCTGGCCAAGTACCTGTACAAAAAGACCGGCAGCGTGTACGTTGCGGCCTTCCTGAATACCATCCTGATGACCATGATGACCGTGGCCAACACCGCGATCTATTTCCAGGCATAAGCACAACCGCAGACTGGGGCTGCACTTTACAGTGCGGCCCCTTTGTGCGATAATGAGAACCATCTGAGAGAAAAGGAGTCCTGCCCGATGCATCCACTTGCTGAAACTCTGCTGGACGAGCCGGTGATCGCAGCCGTCAAGACGGATGACGCTCTGACGGCCGCCCTGGCCTCGCCCTGCAGCACGGTCTTTCTGCTGGCGAGCACCCTGCTCAATGTGGGGGAGCTGGTCCGGCGCATCCACGCGGCCGGAAAGCTGGCCGTCGTGCACATCGACCTTGTGGACGGCCTTTCGGCGCGGGAAGTTGCCGTGAATTCCCTCATTGCGCTGTGCCACCCGGACGGCATCATTTCCACCCACCCGTCCCTGATCCGGCGGGCGCGCCATCAGGGCCTGCTGACCATCCAGCGGGCGTTCATCCTGGACTCCCTTTCCCTGAACAACCTTTCCGGCCAGCTGGAACAAGGCAAGCCGGACTTTGTGGAGATCCTGCCCGGCATCATGCCCCGGGTCATCACCGAGATCAGCACCCGCACCCGGGTGCCGGTGATCGCGGGCGGTCTGCTGCGGGACAAGGCCGACGTCATGGCCGCCATGCGGGCCGGTGCCTCGGCAGTGTCCACCTCTGCCCCGGAGCTGTGGGACATCTGAACCCCGGAAAACACAAAAATGCCTGACCGCTGTCGTTGGCGGTCAGGCATTTTTTATGGAAAGCAGCAGCGTTACGGCTGGCTCTTTTTGACAAGATCTTTGGTGTACAGGGCACGGGTGGCGTTGAGCACGGCGATGACCATGACGCCCACGTCGGCAAAGATGGCTGTCCACATGCTGGCCATACCGATGGCACCCAGCAGCAGGCAGGCAAACTTGACCGCCAGCGCGAACACGATGTTCTCGTACACGATGCGCAGGGTGCGGCGGGCGATGCGCATGGCCAGTGCGATCTTGGCCGGGTCATCGTCCATCAGCACCACATCGGCGGCTTCAATGGCGGCGTCGGAGCCCAGGGCACCCATGGCGATGCCCACATCGGCGCGGGACAGCACCGGGGCGTCGTTGATGCCGTCGCCCACAAAGGCCAGATTCTCCTTGGACTTCTTGGCGGCGATGAGTGTTTCGATCTGGTCCACCTTGTCGCCGGGCAGCAGACCGGCGTGGTATTCGTCCAGACCCAGCTGGGCAGAAACGGCCTTGGCCACCGGCTCGGCATCGCCGGTGAGCATGACGGTCTTGCGCACTCCGGCGGCCTTCAGGGCCCGGATGGCCTCGGCACTGTGGGGTTTGACCACGTCGGCGATGAGCAGGCAACCGGCGTATCTGCCGTCGATGGCAACGTGCACGACGGTGCCGGTCTCGCTCACGGCGGGGGCAGAAAGGCCCAGCCGCTCCATCAGACGGGCGTTGCCGGCGGCAACGGGCTTGCCGTCCACCTTGGCGGTCACGCCGTGGCCGCCAAGTTCCTCCACGTCGGTGACGCGGGCGGAGTCGATCTCCTTGCCGTAGGCGGCCTTGATGCTCAGGGAGATGGGGTGCTTGGACCAGCTTTCGGCCAGGGCGGCGGCCTCCACCAGCTGTTCGTCGGTGATGCCGTCGGCCGGGTGGACGCCGGTGACCTTGAAGGTGCCCTGGGTCAGGGTGCCGGTCTTATCAAACACCACGATGCCGGTGCGGGCCAGCTCCTCCAGATAGGTGGAGCCCTTGACCAGGATGCCGCAGGCGGAAGCACCGCCGATGCCGCCGAAGAAGCTCAGCGGAATGCTGATGACCAGTGCGCAGGGGCAGCTGATGACCAGGAAGGTCAAAGCGCGGTAGATCCAGTCCCCAAAGCGGGCGGGCTGGCCCATCAGCAGCAGCACGATGGGCGGCAGGAAGGCCAGCGCCAGCGCACCGTAGCAGACAGCCGGGGTGTATACCCGGGCAAAGCGGGTGATGAAGTTTTCGGCACGGGCCTTCTTCATGCTGGAATTTTCCACCAGATCGAGAATTTTCGAGACGGTGGACTCGCCGAATTCCTTGGTAGTCCTGACTTTCAGCAGGCCGGTCATGTTCACGCAGCCGCTGATGACCTCGTCTCCGGTCTGGACGTCGCGGGGCAGGCTCTCACCGGTCAGGGCGGCGGTGTTCAGGGCGGAGGTGCCCTCTACGATCACACCGTCAATGGGCACCCGCTCGCCGGGCTGCACCACGATCACGGTGCCGACCTCCACGTCATCGGGGTCCACCTGCTCCAGCTTGCCGTCCTCGTCCTCCACGTTGGCGTAGTCCGGGCGGATGTCCATCAGGCTGGAAATGCTCTGGCGGCTCTTGCCCACGGCCACGCTCTGGAACAGCTCGCCGATCTGGTAAAAGAGGATAACGGCGCAGCCTTCCACATAGTCGCCCAGGGCAAAGGCACCTACGGTAGCCACCGCCATCAGGAAGCACTCGTCAAAGGGCTGGCGGTTCTTGACGCCCTTGATGGCCTTGCGCAGCACGTCCTTGCCCACCACAAGGTACGGGATGAGGTAGAGCAGCAGCTCCACCGGGGTGGGAAGTGCCGGCAGCACACCGAGCAGCAGTTTGAGCAGGATCACAAGGGCCAGCGCAATCAGGATCTGCTGCAGGCTCTTTTTTTGCTTTTTGGTCATACAAAACGCTCCTTTTGTCGGATTGCGGCGGTTCTGAGAAAAAACGGGAAAACGCAGTGGAATTCAACAGGTTTTCCCCACAAAAATGGATTTTCCACCCTTTCCCCCGTGTTTTCCACGGGATTTTCCCGCAGAAAACTTGCTTTTCCACGTTTCTTTTTGGAGTTTTCCGCGAAGGGTGTTGAAAAGTGCGTGGAAAGTGTTGAAAACTGCCCGTTTTTTCCACGAAAAAGAGAAGTTTTCCGCTGCCCGGCGGCAGAGGAAAGAAAAGCTCTCCCACAGGGGGAGAGCTGCCGCCCGGCAGCGATGCCGGAAACCGGACCGGAAGAGGTCAGATGTCAAAGATCTCGCAGTCGTCCTCCACCTTCTTGCAGGCGGACAGCACATTCTCCATGGTGGCGTGGGGGTCGGCACCCTCGGCAAACTCCACCTTCATCTTCTGGGTCATGAAGCTGACAGTTGCCTTTTCCACACCGGCAACGGTGTTGGCAGCGTCCTCCATCTTCTGGGCGCAGTTTGCGCAGTCCACTTCGATCTTGTAGGTCTTTTTCATCGTAGATACCAGCCTTTCTGTTTTTGTGCGGGCCGCAGCCCGGAAAATCATTCTTCGATATGGTCCATCCCCAGAGAGAGGATGCTGCGCACATGGTCGTCGTCCAGTGCGTAGTACACGGTCTTGCCCTCCCGCCGGAAGCGTACCAGCTTGGAATCCTTGAGCACCCGCAGCTGGTGGCTCACGGCCGACTGGCTCAGCTGCACGGCGTTGGCAATGTCCTGCACGCACAGCTCATTGTCGTGCAGGGCGTACAGGATCTTGATGCGGGTGGAGTCGCCGAACACCCGGAACAGGTCGGCCAGCTCGTACAGCACTTCGTCATCCGGCATGTCCAGCTCTTCCGGCTGCACGAGGGGTTCGTTCTGCTGTGCCATGGAAGCATCTCCTTTCGGGATGAAATCGTATGAACGTCTGTTCATGTGTTCATGATATCACGCACATGCCTGCCTGTCAAGCCCTTTGCAGAAGAATTTTGACATTCCCGCTGCATTGATGAAAAAACACCGCAAAACGCCAAAAAGATGCAAATTGAAAAAAGAAAACCCGGCCCGCTGGAAAGCGGACCGGGAGCGGACGGGTGGCGGAGCGGCTCAACGCTTCTTCCCGGCTGCTGCCCAGGGGGCGTACATCAGCACAAGGGCCAGCGCGATGGCGGGCAGAAAGCCCAGAATGTAGAATTTTTCGCCAAACCACGCGGTAAAGGTGCTGGTGATGACGTTGCCATAGGGGTTATTCAAAAAGTAAAAGTTGGTGTGCAGGGGTTTGTTAAGAAAATAGATGGGCAGGGCCGAGCCGAACAAAAAGGCCAGCACCTGCGGCACCCGGCGCACGCTGGGGCGGTATCCGCCCGCCACCAGCAGCACCGGGTAGAGCACCAGCAGGGCGTGGATGCTGACCGAGTGCAGGTTGATGAGGGTGAACCACCCGGGCACATCCCGCCAGCTGGGGCACAGCAGAGCCAGTGCCGCGCCGGGGATGCACAGGGCGTACAGCTCCTCCTTGCACCAGCTGCGGTCGGTGAGGGTGTTGTACAGGCAGACGAACACGTTGATGCTGCACAGGTGCAGCGGCAGATAGCTCCAGTTCCACTGGCCGGTGCAGGCCATGCCCAGCAGCAGGGCGGCTTCGTCCACCAGCAGGGCCGCCGTGACCCCCACCAGAATGTGCCGCCGGGTGCGCGGCGTGCTGCGGCGGTACCACCACACCATGCCCAGAAGGAACAAAGCCGACAGCGCCAGCTCTATGAGATGGACAGTGCCGAACAGCGGGTAGCACTCATAGCCCGCACCGTATTCGGCGGCGGTGATGTCATAGGATTTCCAGAAGTCAGACATGGAGGTCCCCTCTCTTTCAGAGCCTATCATAGCACAGACAGCCGGAAACCGAAACGGTATTTTTTACAAAATGCGCCAAAGTGGGTGCATTCTTTGCCAAGCTGTGGTATCTTATAAAAGTATAAAACAACAAACTGCGCAAAACGCACAGGAGGGAATTTTTTATGACACTGGAACCTGGCATCCGCGGTGAGCAGAGCGTGTCTGTCACTGCTGCAAACACTGCAAAAACCATGGGCAGCGGCACGCTGGACGTGTTTGCCACCCCGGCCCTGGTGGCCCTGGCCGAAAAGACCTGCTGGATGAGCGTGGCCCCGGCCCTGGCCGAGGGCGACGGCACCGTGGGCACGAAGCTGGAGCTGGAGCACACCGCTCCCACCCCCGTGGGCATGACCGTGACCTGCGAGAGCGAGCTGGTGGCTGTGGAAGGCCGCAAGCTCACCTTCAAAGTGAGCCTGCACGACGAAAAAGGCCCGGTGGGCGGCGGCACCCACGAGCGCTTTGTGATCCACAACGACAAGTTTGCGGCCAAGGCGGAGGCAAAGAAGAACTGAAAAAGGCTTCCCCCAAGGGGGAAGGCTAAGGCTCCCTCTTTGACGGAGGGAGTTCTTCCGGCTCCAGCCGCAGCGGCGGCGGGTCCTCGGCCAGCAGCTGCTGTTCGGCGTGGGCCTGTGCGTCCTGCAGCAGCTGTACGGCCTGCACGCTGGCGCGGAACAGCTCAAAATACATCGCTTTATAATCCGGCACGGCCCCACTCCCCTTTTGCATTCCGTGGGGATAGTCTGCCCCGCAGCACGGGGCCTGATACGCTGCCGGAACGAATCGCCTGAAACGAAAAGGAATCATTATGAAAAACAAAAATCTGTCCTGGGCGGCGGCACTGTTCGTGTTTGCCCTGCTGCTGTGGTGCACGGCAGCCACTCCCGGCAAGATCGCCGACCCGTCTACCTACACCTGTGCGGTGTACAGCACCTTCTTCTCGCTGCTGCCGCCGGTCATCGCCATTGTGCTGGCCCTGAACACCAAGGAGGTGTACACCTCCCTGCTGGTGGGCATCGCCTCGGGCGCGCTGCTGTATGCCAACGGAAACCTGGAACTGGCCCTGAATACCCTCTTCTTTAACGAAGAGGGCGGCATGATCGCCAAACTGTCCGACAGCAGCAATGTGGGCATCCTGGTGTTCCTGGTCATGCTGGGCATCCTGGTGGCCCTGATGAACAAGGCCGGCGGCTCGGCCGCCTTTGGCCGCTGGGCATCGAAGCACATCCACTCCCGGGCGGGCGCACAGTTTGCCACCCTGCTGCTGGGTGTGATGATCTTTGTGGACGACTATTTCAACTGCCTGACCGTGGGTTCGGTCATGCGCCCGGTCACCGACCGGCAGAAGGTGTCCCGCGCCAAGCTGGCCTACCTCATCGACGCCACGGCGGCCCCCATCTGCATCATTGCGCCGGTGTCCAGCTGGGCGGCGGCGGTCACCTCCAGCGTGCCGGAGGGGTCTGGCATCAACGGCTTCACCATGTTCCTGCGCACCATCCCCTACAACTACTATGCCCTGCTTACCGTCGTCATGAGCCTGTTCCTCATCTTCACCGGCACGGACTTCGGCTCCATGAAGCTCAATGAGGACAACGCGAAAAACGGCGACCTGTTCACCACCGAGGACCGCCCCTACGGCGACGACGTGGACGACGGCACCGAGACGAAGGGCCATGTTGTGGACCTGATCGCACCGGTGCTGGTGCTGATCGCGGCCTGCATCTTCGGCATGATCTACACCGGCGGCTTCTTTGACGGGGTGGACTTTGTCACCGCCTTTGCGGACTGCAACGCCTCTGCCGGCCTTGTGATGGGCAGCAGCATTGCTCTGCTGTTCACCTTCGTGTTCTACCGGGTGCGCAGCGTCATGACCTTCCAGGACTTTGCGGCCTGCATCCCGGAGGGCTTCAAGGCCATGGTCAGCCCCATGCTCATCCTCACGCTGGCCTGGACCCTGTCCGGCATGACCGGCCTGCTGGGTGCCAAGTATTATGTGGCCAATCTGCTGGGCGGCTCCGCTGCGGCGCTGCAGTATCTGCTGCCGGTGATCATCTTCCTGGTGGCGGTGTTCCTGGCCTTTGCCACCGGCACGAGCTGGGGAACCTTCTCCATTCTGATCCCCATCGTGTGCCACGCATTCCCGGAAGGTGAAATGCTGGTCATCTCCATCGCGGCCTGCCTGTCCGGCGCCGTGTGCGGCGACCACTGCTCCCCCATCTCCGACACCACCATCATGGCCTCGGCGGGTGCCCACTGCAGCCATGTGAACCATGTGTCCACCCAGCTGCCCTATGCCATCACGGCGGCGTCCTGCGCGGCGGTGTGTTATGTGATCACCGGCCTGGCACAGGCGGTACTGGGCAGCCGGGCCAGCCTGTTCACCTCGCTGGTGCTGCTGGCCGTGGCCATCGTCGTAGAGCTGGTGGTGCTCAGCATCATCCGCGCCCGCACGATCAAAAAGGCAAAAGCATGATTGGGCTTTGCCGTCGCGGGCAACTTGTGATAAACTGGATAAACTGAAAGAAAACGAACGAGCGGAGGCGCGATCCATGCTGGAACAGGCTTTTCAGGATGTATACACCAAATTCAAGCTGCATTTTTATCAGAACGTATTCCAGCGTTTTGCCACGCGGGAAGCGACCCTGACCACGGTGGAGTCCTTCTGCATGGAGGGCATCATGGCCATGGGCGAGCCCACCATTGCGGAGTTCTCCCGCATGATGCAGATCTCCACCCCCAATGCGGCCTATAAGATCGGCAGTCTGGTCAAAAAGGGCTATGTGGAAAAGATCCAGTCCACCGTGGACCGGCGCGAGTACCACCTGCGCCCCACCCAGAAGTACATCGACTACTACAACATCAGCTACTCCTACCTGAGCACCGTGATCGAGCGGGTGCGCAAGCGCTTCCCGGAAGAGGACGTGGACAAGCTGGAGCAGATGCTCACGGTGATCAGCGATGAGCTGATGCCGGAGCTGGACCTGATGAACAAGACCAGACGTGTGCTCTTCCGATCTAAAATGCGCCCGGGAGTATCCCGGGCGCATTTTTGGTAAGGCGGCTTTACAGCACCATAAACAGGGTTCCGGCGGTGATCAGGGCACAGCCCACCAGGTTTTTGGCGGTAAAGGGTTCCTTCAGGATCACAAAGGCCAAAGCCAGGGTGATCACCACGCTGAGCTTGTCCACCGGAACCACCTTGGAGGCGGCCCCGATCTGCAAAGCGTGGTAATAGCACAGCCAGCTGGCCCCGGTGGCCAGGCCGGAAAGGATCAAAAACAGCCAGCTGCGGCGAGAGATATCCCCCACGCCGCCCTGGGTCCCGGTGAGGAACACCATGCCCCAGCTCATGACCAGCACCACCACCGTGCGGATGGCGGTGGCCAGGGTGGAGTTGACCCCCTGGATGCCGATCTTGGCCAGGATGGAGGTAAGGGCCGCAAACACGGCACTGCCTAGTGCAAACACGAACCACATAGTAAGATGCGCCTCCCTTTTTGTCCAGTGTAACACCGCAGCCCTCCCGGCGCAAGGGTGCACAGGCAAAACCGCCGGGCAAGCACTGGCCTGCCCGGCGGCTTTATCCTCAGTGATAGAAGGTATCGAAGTTCACCTGACGGTAGAACCGCTGCTGCAGCTGGTCGAAGCTGTCGCAGTCCTGGGCCAGCAGCCACATGCTCTTGGTGACCACGGCTTCGATGGTCATGTCATGGGCTTCCAGGAAGCGGAATCGGTTCTTTACCCGCTTGCCCACCTCGTACACGCCCACGTCGCTGCCCTCATAGGTCACCTGCGTGGTCAGGATGAGCACCTTGTGGGTCTGCTCGTAGTGGCCCAGCCCCTCGGCAAAGGCGTCCATGAGCCGCTGCGGGATGCCGCCCACGCCGAAGCTCTCCACGATGACGCAGTCGTACAGGCGGAAGATCTCCGGGATCATGCCGGGGTCCATGCCGGGGATGAGCTTGAGCAGGAACACCCGGGGGTTCATGGCGCGGCCGAACTCCACCGGGCCGGTGGGCCAGGGCGAAGGCACATAGCGCACCAGACGGTCGCCCTGCACCAGTGCCAGCTCCGGGAAGTTGACCGAGGCAAAGGCGTCGTAGCTGATGGTCTTGTTCTTTTTGGCACGGGTGCCGGCAATGACGTGCCCGCCAAACACCACCATCACGCCCCGGCTGCCCGGGTCCAGTGCACAGATCACGCTGTCGCGCAGGTTTTTCTTGGCGTCGGTGATCTCGTTGGAGATGGGCTGCTGGGCACCGGTGAGGATGATGGGCTTGTCCGCGTTCTGGATGAGGTAAGAAAGTGCCGCTGCGGAATAGGCCAGCGTATCGGTGCCGTGGCAGATGATGAAACCATCGTACAGGGCGTAGTTCTCCTGAATGGCGCGGGCCATCATCAGCCAGTGTTCCTGGCCGAGGTCGGTGCTGTCGATGCTGCACAGGGCCAGCGTTTCCGGGATGCACAGGTCGTTGAGCTCCGGAAGATGGGCCAGCAGCTCGTCGCTGCTGAGCACAGGCCGGAGGCCCTGCGGAGTATGTACGCTGGCAATGGTGCCGCCGGTGGTAATGAAAAGAATGCGCTGTTTGGTCATAAAAAGCCTCCATGGCAGAAAATCAGAGAAACAAACCCAGTATAACACACTCTTTTCCGGCTGAAAAGTGCCCCGCAGCGGCAAAAGGCTGCTTTTTGCGACCCGGTCACAGAAGTTTTGCGGAAAAAGGTGTATACTATATGAAGAAAGGGGCTTCCGTCGATTGGAAGGCCCCTCAGTCGCTGCGCGACAGCTCCCCGGTGGGGAGCGCTTTCCATAAAAAGCGGGTTCACCCGCTGCGCTTCGGGCGCAGCCCGACAGCAGCCAATGCCGTTATCCGCCACGACCCCCACTCCGTGAAAAGGCAATTCCGGCAGGGCCGCAGCCCTGCCGGAATTGCGAATAAAAAATATTATTTCCGCTGAATATGGCCAGAGCGAAGCGGAGGCCATTTCAAACCGTCAACTTAAAAAGGAGAACCACCATGCCCAATATTGTGATCGTAGGTTCCGGCCCGGCGGGCGTGTCTGCCGCACTGTACGCGGTCCGCGCGGGGATGGACACCACCGTGCTGACCAAAGGCCCCGGTGCGCTGGACCGGGCCGAGAAGATCGAAAACTACTACGGCCTTGCTCAGCCGGTTTCCGGTGCGGAGCTGGAGCGCCGCAGCATCGAGAACGCCAAACGCCTGGGGGTGCGGTTTGTGACCGCCGAAGCCGTGGGGCTGACCTATACGGATAAACTCACGGTAGAAACCATAGAGAAAGATTACCCGGCGGACGCGGTGATCCTGGCCACGGGGGCCTCCCGTGCAGTGCCGCGCATTCCGGGCCTTGCCGGGCTGGAGGGCCACGGCGTGAGCTGGTGTGCCGTCTGCGACGCCTTTTTCTACCGCGGCAAGGATGTGGCCGTGCTGGGCAGCGGAGCCTATGCCCTGCACGAGGTGCAGGCCCTGCTGCCGGTGGTGAAAAGCGTCAGCCTGCTGACCAACGGCATGCCGCTGACCGCAGAATTCCCGCCGGAGGTGACCGTATACCCGCAGAAGGTGGAGGCTGTTCTGGGCGAACAGGTGGTCACCGGGGTGCAGCTGTCCGACGGGCAGGAGGTTGCCCTGTCCGGTGTGTTCGTGGCGCTGGGCGTGGCGGGCAGCACTGCGCTGGCCCGCAAGATCGGGGCCGCTGTGGAGGGCAGCCGCATCGTGGTGGATGAGAAGATGCAGACCACCGTGCCCGGCCTGTACGCTGCCGGGGACTGCACCGGCGGCCTGCTGCAGGTGGCAAAGGCTGTATACGAGGGTGCACAGGCCGGTACGGAGGCCGCCAAGGCCCTGCGGAAAGGATGAGTGCCATGCAAAAGACTCCGGAGGACCGCAATTGTCTGGCCTGCGCGTTCCCCTTCTGGGCGCAGCTGACCGCCGACGAACAGGAGATGCTCTGCCGCTATACCCGCCCGGTGCACTACCGCAAAGGGGCCCGGGTGCACAGCCCACTGGAAAGCTGTGTGGGCATCCTGCTGCTGCGCACCGGACAGCTACGGGCCTATCTGCTGTCGGAGGACGGCCGGGACGTGACCCTCTACCGCCTGTTCGGCGGGGAAGTGTGCATTCTGTCGGCATCCTGCGTGATGGACTCGGTGAATGTGGATCTGTACATCGACGCTGAGGAGGACACCGAGGCACTGTGCATCAGCGCGGGCATCTTCCGCCGTCTGATGCAGCAGAATGTCTATGTGCGCTGCTACGCCTACCAGCTCACGGCAGAGCGCTTTTCCGACACCATGTGGACGATGCAGCAGATCCTGTTCATGAGCGCCGACCGGCGGCTGGCCATTTTTCTCACCGACGAGCTGGCCAAGACCGGCGGCGACGAGGTGCACATGACCCACGACCAGATGGCAAAGTACATGGGCTCTGCCCGCGAGGTGGTGAGCCGGATGCTCAAATACTTCGCGCAGGAGGGCTGGGTGCGGCTGTACCGCGGCGGGGTGCAGGTGCTGGACAAGCCAAAGCTGCAGCAGCTGGCAAGAGGCGAATGAAAAAAGAGGACGATGCGTTATGCATCGTCCTCTTTGCTGTTACGGGAGATCAGCCCTTGCAGCCCTGCTCTTCCCAGTCGCCGAAATCGCTGGCGTCAGCGATCTTGGTGGCGTCGAACTTGCCGTTCTCGTCCTTGGGGGCGACGGCGGGGCCGGCCTCCACGGGGTTGGGGTTCGGGGCCTCGGGGTCATACACCGGGCGCTCTTCGCTCAGGTCCGGCAGGGCCACCGGCTCGTTTGCGGCGGGTGCCTCGGCAGCGGGCTCGGCAGGAGCTTCCGGGGCGGCGGCTTCGGCCGGGGCGGTGGGCTGCTCTGCGGCATCGTCCGCTGCTTTGGCCTCTGCTTCGGCGTAGGCCTCGGCGGTCTTTTCGGCCTCGGCGGCGTCCTGCTCGGCTTCTTCGGGGAACTCGACCTCCTCCACATGGAGCGGGTCTTTCTGGTTCAGGATCTTGTCCAGTGCCACGATGGCGGCACCGGTGACGGCCACGGCAGCGGCCGTGCCCAGAATGCGGAACAGTGTTTTCATGCCAGAACCTCCTGTTTACAGATCAATCAGAACGTTAAGAGAACGTTACGACTTCATTCAGCGGCTTTTCGGCAGGCTCCACCGAAATGGCGGTCAGCACCGGGCCCTTGCCGCGGTAGATGTTGTGGAACTTGTAGCCCACCTTGGCGGTCACCCGCACCCAGCTGCGCTGCTCCAGAGCCTTGTAGCCGTCATAGCTGCAGGGGAAGCCCACGAACTGGATATCCTGCACGCAGCAGGTCATGGCAAAGCGGCCGGGCACGAAGCTGTTCTTGCCGGCGCGGTTGGTCTGGCACACCTGTGCCAGGAATTTGACCGTCTTGCCGGTGTACTTCTGGGGCTCGTCCTGGCAGTCCATGTACCAGATGCCGAAATCGTCGTCATGGATGTCGATGACCGGGGCGTTCACGTCGAAGGGCAGCGGGTCGGGGATGTCGTCATAGGCCACGCTGCCGTCCTTGAACTCGTAGGCGATGTCGCATTTGCGGGAAGCCTGACGCACCAGCTTGTGCAGCTCCTGCCGGGCCTCGTCGTTGTTCACGGCTTCGGCGCGGTTGAACACGATCAACTCACTGCGGGCGATCTTGTCCAGCAGCAGGCTGCGCATGGAGTTGTCGCGGGCGTAGGTCAGGGCGGTGGTGCCGTCGGCGGTGGCGATGCACTGGTACACCAGCCAGTTTTCCGGCAGGGCATCGGCCAGCTCCTGCAGCAGCCACATGCCGTTGTACTCGATGACCACGCGGCCTGCGCCGGATTCCTTTTCCAGCTTGGCCAGGTTCTGCGGGTTCATCTCTGCCTTGTCCTCGATCACCTTGACGGTCACACCGGGGAAGGCGAACTTCTTGGGGTTGTACTCTTCTTCGCCCTCTTCGCAGATCAGCAGCAGGGTCTTGTCGCCGGAGTCGAAGTTGGGGTCCTCAAAGGTCTCCTGAATGAATTTGGTCTTGCCGCTTTCCAGAAAGCCCACAAACAGGTAGACCGGAATTTCTTTTGCCATAATGGATGATTTCTCCTTCTTTTACATCTCAGCAGCCGAACAGCTCTGCAATGGCCTTCTCGTTCAGCTTGGAGCCGATGACCACCAGTTTGCCGCCCACGTCGGCGCCGCGGGCACGCACTTCCCACTCGCCGGGCACATAGTCGAACTCCAGCCAGCCGTCGGCACCGCCGTCCACGATGCCCTTGCTGCGCAGGATCATGCCGTAATTGCCGGTGTCCAGCTCGGTGAGGGCGTGCTCCACTTCGGCCTTGGTAAACTTGCGGGCCGTCTCGACGCCCCAGCTGGTGAACACCTCATCGGCGTCGTGGTCATGATGATGGTGGTGATGGCCGCAGCAGCAGTGGCCGCCGTGCTCATGATGATGCTCGTGCTCGTCCTCATCCTCGTCGTCATCGTGATGGTGGTGGCCGCAGCAGCAATGCTCCTCGTGGTCATGATCCTCATCGTGATCATGGTGGTGCTCATGCTCGTCGTGGTCATCGTCCTCGTCATGGTCGTGATGGTGATGCTCGTGCTCGTCCTCATCATCGTCATCATCGTGGTGGTGATGGCCGCAGCTGCACACGCCGTTCTCGTCGTCGTGATGGTGATGATGGTGGTGCTCTTCTTCCTCGTCCTCCTCGGCGTGCTTCTCGTTTGCCTTGGCGGCCATGGCGATCAGCTCTGCCTTGAAGTCGTCCTTGGTGGACATGGCTTTCAGGATCTGCTCACCGGTCAGCTCGTCCCATGCGGTGGTCACGATGGTGGCGGTGGGGTTCTTCTCGCGCAGCATGGCCACGGCGGCGGCGATCTTCTCCTCGCTGGCGGTCTGGGTGCGGCTGAGCAGGATGCAGCTTGCATGGCTGATCTGGTCGTCGTAGAACTCACCGAAGTTCTTCATATACATCTTGACCTTGTTCACATCGGCCACGGTGACAAAGCTGTTCAGCTGCACGTCCAGGTGCTCGGCCACGCCTTCCACGGCGCGGGTCACGTCGCTCAGCTTGCCCACGCCGGAGGGCTCGATGACGATGCGGTCGGGGTGGTACTGCTCCACCACCTGCTGCAGGGCGGTGCGGAAATCACCCACCAGAGAGCAGCAGATGCAGCCGGCGTTCAGCTCATTGATCTGGATGCCGGACTCCTTCAGGAAGCCGCCGTCGATGCCGATCTCACCGAACTCGTTCTCGATCAGAACGACCTGCTGGCCGGCAAAGGCCTCCTTGATGAGTTTTTTGATCAGAGTGGTCTTGCCGGCGCCCAGGAAGCCGGAAAAAATATCAATTTTGGTCATAGTTTGAATGCCTCTTTCTTTGTTAGCAGACAGAGCCGCAGAGCGCTGGCCCGTAAAATCTTACATCTCTATTATAGCAAGCCTGTCAATGGGAAAACGGCCTTTTTCAAGAAAAAATTGTAACATTTTTTGCAATTTGGTTGCGTTTTCGCGTTTTGGACGACAAATAAGGGGAACCGGCGGCCCCGGCGGGCAGCGATTCGGCAAGGGGCAGGCTCCGGCAGAGGGACGGACGCCCCCGGACGGCAAGACCCCGCCAACGGACGGTCAACGACCGGCAGGCGGTCCGCCCCCGCAGGATGCAGGCGACACTCCCGCATTGCATTCTTTGCGCCGGAATGCTACAATATGCAGTAGCAAACCACCGCCGCCGGACGTTCTTCCGGCAAATATGAGAAAGAAGGCTTTTCTATGAGCATGAATACAGTTCCCGAACGGCTGGCCGCCCTGCGCGCCGCCATGCAGGCAAACGGTGTGGACGTGTACCTGATCCCGGTGGGCGACCCCCACTCCAGTGAGTACCTGCCCGACCACTACACCTCCCTGACCTACTTCTCCGGCTTCCATGGTGAAAACTCCAACTTTGTGGTCACCATGACCGAGAGTGCTGTCTGGGCCGACGGCCGTTACTTTGTGCAGGCCGAGAAGGAGATCGCAGGCACCGAGATCCAGCTGATGAAGATGGGTGAGCCGGGCGTGCCCACCGTGGAGGAATACTGCGCCAAGGTGGTGCCTGAGGGCGGCAAGCTGGGCCTGTGCGGTCTGACCGCCAGCTGCGCGCTGGTGAACAGCGTGAAGAAGGCGCTGGAAGCCAAGAACGCCGCCATTCAGACCCTGTTCCTGGAGGATGAGCTGTGGACCGAGGGCCGCCCGGCTCTGCCCGCCACCCCGGCCTGGATCCTGCCCAAGGAATACGCAGGCTTCTCCCCCGCCGAAAAGCTGGGCCAGCTGCGTGCAAAGCTGGCCCAGTTGGGCTGCACCGCCCAGCTGGTGGGCAAGCTGGACAACCTTGCCTGGCTGCTGAACCTGCGCGCCATGGACATCGAGTGCACCCCCTACGCCATGGCCTACTGCTATGTTACCCCGGACCGCGCCGTGCTGTTCATCAACACCGCCCGCGTGACCCCGGAGGCAAAGGCGGAACTGGAAGCCAACGGTGTGACCCTGGCCGAGTACGACAGTGTGCTGGACTTCATGGCCGCTGAGACCGAGCCCCAGACCGTGCTGGCAGAGAGCGCCACCGTGAACTATGCCGTGTATCAGGTGCTGGAGAACAACGCCGCCCTCACCGTGAAGGACCTGGCCGACCCGCTGCTGCCCATGAAGGGCGTGAAGAACGAAGTGGAGCTGACCCACGACAAGGAAGCCCACCTGCGCGACGCTGTGGCGATGGTGCGGTTCCAGATCGAGCTGGAAAAGCGTCTGGAAGCCGGCGAAGAGCTGACCGAGCTGACCGTGGACGAGATCCTGCACAAGTACCGCAGCACCACGGATAAGTTCATCGTGGAGAGCTTTGGCACCATTGCGGCCTACGGCGGCAACGCAGCCATGATGCACTACCACGCCACCCCGGAGGACCACGCAAAGCTCCAGCGCAAGGGCTTTTTGCTGGTGGACAGCGGTGCCACCTACATGGACGGCACCACCGACATCACCCGCACCTACCCGCTGGGTGAGCTGACCGAGGACGAGCGCAAGTTCTACACCTGGACCCTGCAGTGCCACATCGACATCGCCAAGGCTATCTGGCTGGACTACTGCGACTGCCATATGATCGACACCATCGCCCGTGAACCGCTGTGGCAGCACCTGATCAACTACCGCTGCGGCACCGGCCACAGCGTCAGCTTTGTGGGCAACGTCCACGAAGGCCCCCACGCCCTGAACGGCCGCAACACCACCCTGATGCGCCCGGGCATGATCGTGACCGACGAGCCCGGCGTGTACGAGACCGATCTGGTGGGCATCCGCATCGAGAACGAGCTGGTGTGCGTGCACAAGGCCGACAACCAGTACGGCACCTTCCTGGGCTTTGAGCCGATCATGTTCGTGCCCATCGCCACTTCTCCCATCGTGCCCGGTGTGCTGACCAAGGACGAGCTGGACTGGCTGAACAACTACCACCGTCAGGTGTTCGAGAAGCTGGCACCCCGCCTGAACGACGAGGAGCGCGAGTGGCTGGCCAAGAAGTGCGCCGCCATTGGCTGCTGAGCACCCGGCCGCTGAACATCGCATAAAAAAGCGGGAAGCCGTGCCGGAGCGTGCAAGCTCCTGCGGCTTCCCGTTTGTTGCTTTTGCTTATTCTTTGGGGTCGCTGTCGTGCCGGGCCTTCCACTCGGCACTGCGTTCCTGCGCCGTTTCCCGCAGCTCCTCCCGCATGCCGTTCCAGCGCTCGCGCGCTTCGGCGGTGCGGGTCTGCACGTCCTCGCGGGCATCCTTCCAGTAGGCCTTGGCCTCGTCGATGACCTCCTTGAAGGGGCCGGAAGGGTAAGTGCTCTCCGCAATATCCACCAGGAATTTGTACAGCTGCGGGCGCACCTGCTCGTACATGCCCAGACGGGTGTACAGGTCCTTGTAATAGCGGAACACCTGGATCTTGTTCTGCACGAGGGTGGCGGGGTTGATCTGGGTGTGGCAGATGCTCTGGGGATTCTGCACATAGTAGTAGCCCGGCTGTGCAATGGAAGCAAACACCGCAGCGTACTGGATGTACTGCATGTTGAACACCAGATCTTCGGCCCAGCGCATCTCACTGGTGAACCGGATGTCGTGCGCAAGCAGCATTTCGCGGCGGTAGAGCTTGTTCCACAGCACGCTGTAGAAATAGGAGGCGGGCTTGTCCATCAGGCGGCGGGCAAAGGTGTCCTTGTCGTACACGCCCTCGGGCAGAAAACCGTACACCCGCACCTCCGGCGGGCGGGCGACGTGCATCACGCCAAGGTCGTCCTGCAGCTTTTCCAGCACCTGTTCGGGCTTGGTGGCCCCGGCGGGGATCACCATCTTGTAAGGTGCGATGACCAGGTCGGCGCTGTTCTGTTCGGCAGCGGTGACCAGATGCTCGGTGAAGTCCGGGTCGATATAGTCGTCGCTGTCCACGAACTGCACATACTTGCCGCTGGCCAGCTTCAGGCCCAGGTTGCGGGTGTCGGACACGCCGGAGTTGGCCTTGTCCACCAGCACGATGCGCTCGTCCTTTGCGCGGAACGCTTCGCACACGGGCAGGCTCTGATCCTTGGAGCCATCGTTCAGCACGATGACCTCGATGTTCTGCCAGCTCTGGGCGCAGATGCTCTCCAGACAGCGGGCGATGTGGTTCTGGGCGTTGTACACGGGCAGAATGATGCTGACAAGGGGCTTTGACATGGCGGCGTCTCCTTTGTTGTTTTTTGATTACTATACCCCCGCACCGCGCAAAATGCAAGGGCGGGTTTGAAGAGGAGGGATCCTGTGATCTTTCACATTGCGGTGTGCAGCCCGGACGCGGGCCTGCGCAGCGGGCTGGAACGCCAGTGCATGGAATTTTTTGCCCGGCGGGCGGACGCCTGCATCGTGGAACACCTGCCGGACACCGACGCCCTGCTGCGGAAGGACGGGGAGGGCGTGCGGTACGACCTGTACCTGCTGGAACTTTCCGGCTCGGCTACGCCGGTGGGGCTGGCGGCTGCCGGGGAGCTGCGCCGCCGGGGCCGCCGGGCCCCGCTGGCCTTTGTGGCCCGCACCACGGCCCACGCTTACAGCGCCTACAAGGTGGATGCGCTGCAATATCTGCTGCTGCCGGTGCGCCAGCGGGAGCTTTCGGCCCTGCTGGCCCGCGCCACCGAGCCGGAATACGGCCCGTCCGTCACGGTGAACACCGCCGAGGGCCTGCGGGCGCTGCCCTATGCGGGCATCGAATATCTGGAGTGCACCCACCACATCGTGCACTTCCACCTCACCAGCGGGGAGGACGTGCCCACCCTGTCGCTGCGGGTGCCGTTTTCTGCGGTGGCACAGCCTCTGCTGGCGGATGGGCGCTTTTTGCAGCCCCACCGCTCCTATGTGGTCAATCTGGCCGAGGCGGACCTGCTTTCTGCCGGGGAGCTGCGCATGCGCAGCGGGGCCCGCATCTCCATCCCCCGCGGGCGGGAGGGTGCCGTGCGGGACGCCTTCCAGCAATGGGTGCAGCAGCAGAAATACAGCCTGAAATAACAGCACGCCGGTGCTCCCACAGCGGGAACACCGGCGTGTTTTTGCGGAAAAATTTCTCAGATCTTTGTCCAGTCCAGTGCGGTCCAGTCCGGCAGGAACTGGTCGCACACCTGCGCCATGGCAGGGGCATCGTCGGCACTGGCGGCGTCCTGCACGCCCAGCACGGTGAACCCGGCCTTGTGAGCAGTGGAAGCGGCGTAAATGGCGTCCTCGCACACGGCGCAGGCGGCGGGGTCGGCCCCGCCCAGCCGGTGCATGCACTCGAAGAACACCTCCGGGCGGCTCTTGTGCAGCACGCCCTGCGCCTCCACGATGAAGGAAAAATAGTCCGCGATGCCCAGCCGGGTGAGCACGGTGCGGCACTGGTCGGACCAGGTGTTGGAGCACAGGCACAGCCGGGCCCCCTCGGCCTGCAGCTTTGCCAGCAGGGTGCGCACACCGGGCTTCAGGTCCACCGTTTCGTACAGCTGGGCGATCACGTCCCGCATCACGTCGTAATATTCCGCCTCGGTCAGGGGCAGGCCGTATTCTCGGATGAGGTAGCGGGCACCGTCGGCCATGCCCATGGTCAGCAGCACGTCGTTCAGGTCTGCTTTGGGCGTGCGGCCATAGCGCTGCAGCAGCGCCAGCGGGGCACCCCGCCACACCACGGTCATGCTGTCGGTGAGGGTGCCGTCCATATCAAAGATCCATTGCTTGCAGCGCATGGGGCAAAGTTCCTCCTTCAAGATGATTCCTGCCCAGTATACCACGGATCTTAGCCGTATAAAAGCCGTGAGGAACCAAAAAACGGGGAGAAATTTTCCGGAAAATATGGTATAATTTCAGCAAAGACAGACAGGGAGGCAGGCAGTATGGAAAACCAAACCATTCCGTGCAAAGCGCTGGTGCTGGCCGGCGGCGGAGCACGCGGCAGCTATCAGGTGGGCGTGTGGAAGGCTCTGATGGAGCTGGACTGGCACCCGCAGATCATCACCGGCACCAGTGTGGGCAGCCTGAACGGTGCCATGTTCGTGCTGGACCTGTACGAGGTGGCGCGGGATATGTGGCTGACCATCCGCAGCAAGGATGTGATGGAGCTGCCCGAAGAAAACGCCGACCTGTCGGCCCTGCACAGTTTTCTGCGCAGCGTGGTGAAGGCCGGCGGTATGGACGTCTCGCCGCTGGAAGAGATCGTGGAACGGGTGCTGGACGAGGACGCGCTGCGCCGCGCCAACATCCGCTTTGGCCTTGTCACGGTGGAGCAGCGGGGCCTGAAGCCCCGGGAGCTGACGCTGGACGAGATCCCGCAGGGCCGCGTGAAGGATTACCTCATGGCCTCGGCGGCCTGCTTCCCTGCCCTGCGGGCGCGGGAGATCGACGGGGTCAAGTTCCTGGACGGCGGCTACAGCGACAACATGCCCACCGGCCTTGCGAAAAAGATGGGTGCTGACGAGCTGGTGTGCGTGGACCTGGAGGGGGTGGGCATCACCCGCCCCAACCTCACCGGTCTGCCCACCACCATGGTGCGCAGCTACTGGGAGCTGGGCGACATCCTGCACTTTGACCCCGATACCGCCCGCCGCAATGTGGAGCTGGGTTATTACGACACCCTGCGGGCCTTTGGCCGGGTGCGGGGCTGCGCCTATGCCGTGGACAACGGCCCGGACAGCAGCGCCGATGCTGCCGCGTTCCGGGCACGGTTCGACGCGGTGCAGAAGGCCGTGCGGGAGAAATACCCCGTGACCCTTACCGCAGACGCGGCCCTGCTGCTGGCCCGGATGAAGGACGCCGAGCTTGCCCCGCTGGAAGCCGTGGCCGAGGACGTGGGGGTAGACCCCACGGTGTACTACACCACCCGGACGCTGGGGCAGGCGTTTCTGGACAAATGCGACCGTGCGCGCATGGCCGGGTTCGCCCCGCTGTTTGCAGGCAGCGCGGACGCGGGCCGGGCGGCGCTGGCAGCCCTGCTGCCCAATACATTCTTGCAGGCGCTGGTCTGGCAGGCCCTGACCGCGCCGGAACTGCCGGAGGTGACCGAACATGAAGATCTGTAAAGGTGTTTCTGCGTCCCCGGGCCTTGTGCTGGGGCAGGTGAGCCGGTTGGAACGCCATGTGGAAACGTTCAGCACCGGGCCCTTTGACCCGGAACGGGAGCTGCGCCAGCTGGAAGATGCGGTGCGCACCGCCCAGAGCGAGCTGGACTGTATGGCAGAGCGGGCCGCTTCCACCGAGCAGGCCATCCTGCAGTTCCAGAGCATGATGCTGGACGACGAAGGCATGATGAACGAGGTGCGGTTCTGCATCAAGGCAGGCATCAGCGCCGCTGCCGCCATGGACAAGGTGGGCCAGCGTTACGCCGACCAGCTGGCCAACATGAAGGACAACCCCTACATGCAGCTGCGCAGCGTGGACATTCTGGACGCCACCAGCCGGGTGATCAACATTCTGGGCAACCGGCCCCGCATGTGGCTGGCACTGGACCACCCGGTGATCCTGGCCGCCGACCGCCTGATGCCCACCGACCTGTTCAGTGTGCCCTCCGGCATGATCCTGGGCGTCGTCACCACCGAGGGCAGCGGCCAGAGCCATGCCGCCATCATTGCCCGGGCCATGAACATCCCCGGCATCGTGCAGGTGGGAGCGGATTTTCTGGAGGATTGCGACGGCCGCACGGTGATTCTGGATGCCACCAAGGGCGAGTGCATCCTGGACCCGGACGCGGTGGCCCGCCAGCAGGCAGAGGCCCGCATCTGTGAGCTGCAGCGTGAAAACGAAGAAATGCGGGTGCTGGGCCGCCAGCCCGGCTACACCCGGGACGGCGCAGCCTTTGAGCTGCTGGCCAACTGCTTTGGCCCGGAGGACATCGACACCGCCATGCAGTCCGGTGCCCGGGGCGTGGGCCTGCTGCGCAGCAGCTACATGATGCTGCCCGGCCGCATTCTGGACGAGCAGGAACAGTTCTACTTCTATTCTTCCTGCCTTGCCGCAGCACAGGGCTGCCCTGTGACCGTGCGCACCTTCGATTTTGGTGCCGACCGCACCATGGCGGACGCCTATCAGGGGGTGCAGTCCTCCAAGCTGGGGCTGCGGGGCATCCGCAACAGCCTGCGCCAGCCCCGCCAGTTTGAGACCCAGATCTGTGCCCTGCTGCGGGCCGCGGCCCGCGGCCCGCTGCGGGTGATGTTCCCCATGGTGACCGATGTGGAGGACTGGGACGCCGCCATGCGCATCGTGGAGCACTGCCGCCAGAGCCTGCGGGAGCGGGGCGTGCCCTTCAACGAAAAGACCCCCTTCGGCGTCATGCTCAGCGTGCCGTCGGCCTGCCTGACCGCGGAGGAATTCGTGGCCCACGGGTGCGATTTTCTGGTCATCGGCACCAACGACCTGACCCAGTACACCCACGCCGCCGACCGGGAGCTGGCCAGCGCGGAGCGGTATTACCGCCCCGCCAGCCCGGCCATGAAAAAGCTCATCACCATGGTCATGGAGGCGGCAAAGGCCGGCAGCGTGCCGGTGACCATCTGCGGCCTTGCCGTGGGCAACCCGGTGAACACGGTGCAGTATCTGCAGATGGGCCTGCGCAGCTTCTCGGTGAGCCCGCAGAACCTGCTGCACACCAAAAAGGCTCTGCTGGAAGCCGACGCCCACCCGGACGACACCGAGCTGGAATAAAGCGATAAAAGAAAGGGGCTGCTGCACGCTGTGCAGCAGCCCCCTTTGTTTGGGGAACCTGCCGTGCAGCTTGCGGAATGCACAGCAGGGGGAGATGGCTTTTATAAAAATGGTTTCTCAGTTCATGCGGCGGCCTTTGCGGTCCAGCACAAAGCCTGCGGCCAGCAGGAACAGACCGCTCAGGGCACTGCCCACCACTGCCAGCCAGTTTGCACCGGTCTGGGGCAGGGCGGCGGCAGAAACGGCAGCTGTGGCAGCAGCTTCCGGCTTTGCGTCCTGCACCACGTTCTGGGCAGCCGCAGGGATCACAGCGGCATCTGCCGGGGCAGTGTCCGGCACAGCATCCTGCACCGGGGCATCCGGGGTCACAGGGGTGCTGGGCGTGTCGGGCGTGCTGGGCGTGCTGGGCGTGTCGGGTGTGTCCGGGGTGCTGGGCGTGTTGGGGGTGTCCGGCGTGTCCGGAGTTTCCGGGGTGCTGGGCGTGTCCGGCACGATCTTGGGCAGCACCACATGCTTGGTCTGCCCGCACTTGTCGATGGAGCAGATGTAGTCGGCGTAGCCGTCCTTTTCGGTAGTAGGCTTTACGACTTCGCCCACCAGCTTCCAGTCGTGCAGGTCCTCGTCCTTCAGCTTGGTGGTGTCAATGTTGGGGTTCTCGTCCATGTATGTGCGGTTGTGGACGACCTTGGTGAGGGTGCCGCCGGTGATGGTGTGGCGATACTCGTGATCCTCAGGGACGTAAGGATCTTTTGTGCCCGGCAGGCGAAGTGTTTCTTTGGCGACAGTACCATTATTATAGCAATTGACAATGGCAGAGTTGCTTTCGCCAAAGTTGGAGGAACCGTCTGCATGGTAGCTGGTGCCGTCAGCAGGGACATACTGGTACACAGAGTCGTAGCGGTGTGTGATATCGTTATAAGTATCAGTGCAAATCATGGAACCAATCGCAGTACCGGAGCCTTTTCCATAAATGTATGCGTTGACAATGGTATCACCGGTGCTGCTATTGATGTTGACATTACAGGTAGCGGTATGGTCGCCATCGCTATCCGACTTGTAAATCTTGCCACCAATCGCAGGGCTGTGGTTGTCGGTTCCATCATAAGAAGGATCACTGTTGTAGCCAAAGGAGTTGATCGCATTTACGGTGCCGCCGGTAATGTTGATGGTTGTTGTGCTACCATCGTAACAGAAATAATTTCCAATCGCAGGACGATCATAGGCGCTGATGGCAGTAACGTTGGCATTTTCTTCAATATTGATCGTGAGATCCCCGGCATTGCCCTTCTGTCCGGAACCGATGGCGCAACCACCTTCACTGGTTTCTGCATATACGGTGGCATTCCCGGAGATCGTAATCGTAGTGGGGAGGTTTTTATTACTCGTATACATACCGCCATCGCCAATGGCAGAACCATAAGTACCGAATGCATTGACAACGGCATGATCTTTAATCGTGATGCTGTTTCCGCCGCTGGCACCGCCGCCGATCGCGGCACCTTCTGAACCAGCAGCAGTAACATGGGCATTGCCCTCAATGCAGATGTTCTTGCCGGCACCGCCGGGTCTGCCGCCGCCGCCAATGCCGGAACCGCCATCACCTCCGCCAATAGCAGTGATATCACCACCGGTGATGGTAATGTTGGAAGTATCGTTATAACTCTTTCCATCGTGATATCCGCCGCCGCCGATACCGGCACCACTATAGCAGCCGCCTGCCACCAGCGTGCCGGTAGCATCGGTACCGGATTTTTCCTTACCGTTATCGTTCAAATCGTCCTTGATGGTCAGGGTGCCGGTGCCGTTTACGTCTGCTTTTTCAATACCGGCGTGTTTTGAACTGCCGCTGAGAACGGTATTATTGCCGTTCAGCTCAAGGTTGGTGTCGCCATCGCCCTTGATCTCGATGGGTGCCGAGCCGCTGTTATCCCAACTGCGCTCCGTCTCAATGTGCACATCCTGCAAGGTTACATTGGCGGTGTTGTCCTCTTTGGCGTCAATGGTGACGGTGTTGGAGGTGGTCTTGGTCTCGCCGGTGTCTTTGTTTTTGGTGGTCAGGATGATGTCATCATCCGGACGTTTTTTGATTTCGCCCTTGTCGTCCGTCGCATAGGTGCCCTTGGACTCATTTTCCCACTGGGTGATATACTGCTTGCCGTCCTCGGCAAGGATGTCCACACTGCCCTTGTTCAGATCGTAAGTGTCCGCAAACGCCGCCGTGGCGATGGAAGAGACCATTGCCATCAACGCAGCTGTAGAAAGTACCCGCAAGGCAAGCTGTTGTTTCACATTTTTCCTCATTGCAAAACCCTCCAAACAAAAAAACTTACAGAGACGTGAACGTTACCGGGAACGATGCCGAAAACCGGCAAAACCCGGAACCTCAGGGCATAAAATCACATGGCTGTGCATTTTCATGCCCAGCGTCTCTTTGTGGCGCAAGTATAGTACTGTGCCGTGGAGAATGTCAAGACAAAACGCTGAATTTTCGGGGGGGGGTAATCAATTTTGTAAAATAAGCATAAAAACAGCTGAGAATTTGCGACAGAATGACAGGGTAATGCTGCACAAAAATCCGGGAGATTTTTATACGGGGCAAAAAAATAAAAAATGGGCCCGGGAAAGCCCGCAGACTTTCCCGAACCCGTGGGTCGGAATTTTTCGTTTATGAAAGGTGCGCCGCCCGGAGCCCCGGTTATTCCAGATTGCCGGTCAGGGTCATCACGGCGGCAAGCACGGCCAGCGGGGCGGTCTCGCACCGCAGGATGCGGGGGCCAAGGCCAACCGTTCTGGCTCCGGCTTTGGCGGCCATTTCGGCCTCCTCGGCGGCAAAGCCGCCCTCTGCACCGGTCACGATGGCGATCTTCCGCTTTTTGCCGTCGGCGGGTGCGGCCTCGGCCAGCAGCTGGCGCACCGGCGCGCCGCCGCACTCGTAGCAGAACAGCACCAGGTCGTACTGGTCAAAGGTGCGGCACACGGCCCCGAAGTTGGGCAGCGGCAGGGCCACGTCCGGCAGCACGCCCCGGCCGCACTGCTTGGCGGCTTCCAGCGCGATGCGGTTGTAGCGCTCATTCTTCTGCTCCTCTTTTTTGGGGGCGGCCACGCAATACCGGCTGAAGAAGGGCACCACATGGGCGGCCCCCAGTTCCACGCCGTGCTTGATGATCTGCTCCAGCTTGTCCTGTTTGGGGTAACCGGCCAGCAGGGTGACCTCCACGCTGGGCTCGGCGGCGCTGGGGTAGCCCGGCTCTACCGAGAATTCCACGCAGTCATCCCCGAAGCCGGTGATGGTGGCGGTGTATTCCGCGGCGCTGCCGTCGCATAGAATGACAGTATCGCCCATGCGGGCACGCATCACGCGGGCCAGATGATGGGCATCGGTGCCGCGCAGCACAGCCGTGCCGTCGGCGATCTCAGTGGTAAAATAACGGTGCGGCATAGTTCCTCCTGAAACATCCTCGCCCTCTCAGTCGCTAACGCGCCAGCTCTCCCAAGGGGAGAGCCCTTGGCAGTCCACGCAAACTTCATCTCTTTGCCAAGGCCTCCCCCTTTGGGGGAGGTGGCACCGAAGGTGACGGAGAGGGCAAGCCTGCTCTATAATTTCACGCCTTCTTGCAGACGATGCACTCCCAGCTGCGCTTCTCCTTCACTTCCACAACGGCAAGGCCGGCCTGCTCCAGCCCGGCGATCACCTCGTCCTTGCGGGTGTCGATGATGCCGCTGGCAATGAAGACGGCACCGTCGGCCATCAGGCCGGGCACGGCGGGGGCCAGGCTGAGGATGGCGTTTGCCACGATGTTGGCGGTGATGATGTCGTACGGGCCGCTGGCCTTGTCGGACAGGTCGCCCACCAGCACGGTCAGCTGATCCTGCACGCCGTTCAGGGCAGCGTTCTCCCCGGCGGTGCGCACGGCTACGGGGTCGATGTCCACGCCCTCGGCCACGGCGGCACCCAGCTTCAGGGCTGCAATGGCTAGGATGCCGCTGCCGGTGCCGATGTCCAGCACCCGTTCACCGCCCTGGACCCGCTCGTCCAGCGCTTCCATGCACAGGCTGGTGGTCTCGTGGCCGCCGGTGCCGAAGGCAAGGCCGGGGTCCAGCACCAGCTTGACGCGGTCGGTGTCGTACTCCTGCCAGGAGGGCACCACGGCCAGCCGCTTGCCGATCTCCAACGGGTGGTAATACTTGCGCCAGCCGTTCTGCCAGTCCTCCTGCTCCACACCCTCGGTCTCCACGGTGTAGGCGATGCCGGCAGCCTCCATGCGGGCAGAGATCAGGGCCAGGGTCTCCACGGGGGAAGCGCCCGGCTCCAGATACATGTGGATGATGACCCGGTCGCGGGGCTTGTCCAGCAGCTCCTGCTCGATCAGGTCCACATGGGCGATCTCGGCCACCTGCTGCTCGATGTCGCTGTAATCTTCGATATAGATGCCGCCCTCGGCGATCATGGTGGCAACGGCTTCGGCGTTGTCGGCGTCGGCCTTGGCCACGGTCAGGCGGATGTCGGTCCATTCCATGGGGAAAACCTCCTTCAAAATTCTGTGTTTCCTTATACTAGTATAGTACCCGATTCCCGTCTGGGATGCAAGCCTTTGGGCAAAATGCCGGAGAAAAGAAAAGATTTTTCAACATAAAGCCGAGGATTGTACACGAAAACCAAAAAATGTTCACGCAAAATACGCAAATAAGGACTTTTGACGCAATTTGATAGATTTATCGCGGAAAGGACTTTCCTTTTTTGCAAAAGTATGTTAATATTCTATTACGGAATTATGGACGGCTTACAACCAGAAGCGTCTGTAAACACAAACATTTCTTAAGGAGGAATGTGCTTTATGATGAAGTATCTCCAGAAACTGGGCAAAGCACTGATGCTTCCCGTCGCTGTGCTGCCGATCTGCGGCATCCTGATGGGTCTTGGTTATGCCCTCGCTCCGGGCGTTATGGGCGTTCCCGGTGCTGCAACCTCCGGCGCAGCTTATACCGTCGGCTTCCTGCTGGTCAAGGCAGGCGGCGCTCTGATCGATAACATGGCATGGCTGTTTGCCATCGGTGCCGCTGTCGGCCTGGCTGACAACGATGGTACCGCAGGTCTGGCCGGTCTGGTCAGCTACCTGATGATGCAGCAGCTGCTGAGCCCCGGCGTGGTCGGCATGGTGCGCACCCTGGAAGAGGGCACCGCTACCTACATCGCCTTCCAGAAGGTCGCCGGCAACTCCTTCATCGGCATTCTGGCCGCTGTTGTGGGTGCTGCCTGCTACAACAAGTTCAAGAATACCCAGCTGCCTGACTGGCTGGCATTCTTCTCCGGCAAGCGCTTCGTTGCCATTGCTACCGGCGTGATCTCCATTCTGGTGTCCGTCGTTCTGCTGTTCGTCTGGCCCGTCATCTTCGGTGCTCTGGTCGCCGTCGGCAACGGCATCGCTGGCATGGACGGCATCGGCGCCGGCATCTACGCTTTCCTGAACCGTCTGCTGATCCCCACCGGCCTGCACCACGCTCTGAACAACGTGTTCTGGTTCGACACCATCGGCCTGGGCGACCTGTCCCACTTCTGGGCAGGCGAGACCAGCGCAGATGTGGGCTGGAGCCTGGGCATGTACATGTCCGGTTTCTTCCCCTGCATGATGTTCGGTATTGCCGGTGCTGCTCTGGCTATGGTCAAGACCGCCAAGAACAAGAAGGCTGCTATCGGCCTGGTTCTGTCCGCTGCAATCTGCGCCTTCGTCTGCGGCGTTACCGAGCCGTTTGAGTTCGGCTTCATGTTCCTGTGCTTCCCCCTGTACATTGTGTACTCTGCCCTGTACGGCATCTTCACCGTCATCACCTACTACTCCGGTTTCCGTGCTGGCTTCTGCTTCTCCGCAGGCGCTACCGACTTGGTGTTCTCCGCTTCTCTGCCCGCAGCTGCTAAGACTTGGATGATCATTCCTCTGGGCATCGCAGCATTCCTGGTGTTCTACTTCGTGTTCTACTTCGCTATCACCAAGTTCGACCTGAAGACCCCCGGCCGTGAGGATGACGACGAGGAAGCTGAGAAGAAGGTCGTTCTGGCTAACAACAACTACACCGAAGTCGCTTCTGCTGTTCTGGCTGCTGTCGGCGGCAAGGAGAACGTGAAGGACGTTGGTTACTGCGCAACCCGTCTGCGTTTTGAGGTGAAGGATAACGCTAAGGTCGATGAGAAGGCTGTCAAGGCTGCCGGTGCTGCCGGTGTCATCCGTCCCAGCAAGAACGCTTGCCAGGTCATCATCGGCACCAAGGTCCAGTTCGTCTACGACGAGCTGAAGAAGATGCTGTAACTGGCACTTCGGTAAAACAAAACAGGCGCGGAGGGCTGGTTGCCTCCGCATGACACCGCCGGGGGCGGGCGCAGAAAGCGCCCGTTCCCGGCGGCTTTTTGTTCACACAAACCGCTTTTCTTCCAAAATGGAACGTGCTATACTGAAAAAAACGCTCTGCCCGCTCCGGCCGCTGTGCACCGGTGGAAGCGGGCGGGCCGCTGACGAAAAACGAGGTGTTTTGTATGATCCTTCAGAATGCACTGGTTTATACGCCGCGCCACACTTTTGAGCGCGGTACACTGTTCATCCGCAACGGGCGCATCGTGCCCTTTGCCGCCCCGGAAGCGGGCGAAGAGGTGATCGACGCCGAGGGCCTGTATGCCCTGCCGGGTCTGGTGGACATCCACTTCCACGGGGCCATGGGCAAGGACTTCTGCGACGGCACCGAGGAGGCCATCCAGACGCTGGCCGATTTTGAGGCCAGCAAGGGTGTGCTGGCTATCTGCCCCGCCACCATGACCTACCCGGAAGAGTTTTTGAACCATGTGATGGACGCCGCCGCCGCCCACAAAAACGGCAAGGGCGCAGATCTGGTGGGCATCAACATGGAAGGCCCCTTCATCAGCCCCAAGAAGGTGGGTGCCCAGAACCCGGAGTATGTGCAGGGTGCTGACGCGGGGATGTTCCGCCGCCTGCAGAAGCGCGCGGGCGGCCTGATCAAGCTGGTGGACGTGGCCCCCGAAGAGCCGGGCAACCTGGATTTCATCAAGGAATGCCACAATGAGGTGCGCATCTCCATTGCCCACACCTGCACCGACTACGACACTGCCGTGCAGGCCTTTGAGGCCGGTGCCACCCACATGACCCATCTGTACAACGCCATGCCCGGCATCACCCACCGTGCCCCCGGCCCCATCATTGCGGCACTGGAGCACGGCGCAGAGGTGGAGCTCATCACCGACAACGTGCACATCCACCCGGCCATGGTGCGGTTCACCTTCAACACCTTCGGGGCCGACCATGTGTGCCTGATCGCCGACAGCATGATGGCCTGCGGCCTGCCGGACGGCCAGTACAGTCTGGGCGGACAGGCTGTCACGGTCAAGGGCCCGCGCGCCACCCTGACCGAGCAGCCCGGTACCATTGCCGGCAGCAACACCTGTCTGTACGACTGCATGAAGCGTGCCGTGCTGGAGATGAACGTGCCGCTGGAGAGCGCCGTGCGCGCCGCCAGCGAGAACCCGGCCCGGAGCATCGGCGTGGACAACGACTACGGCAGCCTGGCCGCCGGCCGTTACGGCAATGTGATCCTGGCCGACAAGGAGCTGAACATCAAGGCCGTGATCCAGAAAGGGACCCGCATCGTATGAACAAGACCTTTACCTGGCGGCTGCTGACCCCAGGCGAGCTGACCGACGTGTATCTGCAGGAAATGCGCCGCGACTTTCCCGCCGGGGAGCTCAAGCCGCTGAGTATGATCCTGACCAGCGAGGCCGAGGGCCTTGCCCACACCTGGGGCGTGTTTGACGGGGAGACGCTGGCCGCCTACCTGCTCATGGTGCGCCCGGAGGGCAGTGCCATCAGTCAGCTGGACTATTTTGCCGTGGTGCCCACCTACCGCGCGGGCGGCCTTGGCGCAAAGCTGCTGGCGGCCCTGCCGGAGTACGAAGCTGGGGCACAGGCCATCATCATTGAGGCCGAAATGCCCGAAAAGGCTGAGGACGAGGCCATGGCCGTGCGCCGCCTGGGCTTTTACGCCCGGTGCGGTGCCCGCGACACCGGCTACTATGAGCACCTGTTTGACGCATGGTTCCGCATCCTGGTGCTGCCCTGCCCCGGTGCGCCGGAGCTGAGCGACAAGGACGCGCTGGACGCCCTGGTGAGCTGCTACAAACGCACCATCAGCGAGAGCCAGTGGCGCAAGTATGTGCAGTTCTATACCCCGGATGGGGGCCTGCACCTGTAAGAGAGACCCTGGCGCAGGGATGTAAAGGTGAAACAGCAATTGCTGAAAAGGAGGTTTTTCTTATGACAACAAAAATGACTCGGCGCACGTTCCTGAAGGGGGCTGCGGCTGCTGCGGCAGCAGTGTCCCTGTCTGGCCTGCTGACCGGCTGCGGCGGCGGCCAGCTGGCAGACAATGAGGTCCAGATCGGTGCATATACCGTAAAGGTGTATGGGCTGGATGTGGACCAGGGCACGGAGATGAATAAGGCCGGTGCCATCCTGGGCAAGGTGAAGCTGAAGTTTGCAGACGGCGGCGGCAACTGGCAGACCATGAGATATGATGGGATGTTCAGCGCAACTGTCAATGGATGCAATCTGACCCAGGTGGCTCCCACCGGAAGGTTTACCGTGACCGATTCCATGGGCGGAAAGCTGCACAGCACGGTGGAGCAGGAGCTGCGGCTCAGCTTCCCCAACGAGGGCTGGCGTTACCAGTACCAGAACGGTGCAGTGGCAGTGCTGACCATTACCATCAACGGCATACCGGGTGTGCTGTATCTGGTAAAACGGGACGGCAGATACGTTGCCACCAAGATCAAACCCATGAACTGATAAAAAACCCTTTGCCCCGGGCACTCTGGAAAGAGTGCCCGGGGCTTTTTGTCCTTCTGCCCAGGGGCAGAAGGATGGTTTTGGGCAGTTTTTCCGGCAATGTAAAGAAATGTGCCACGGTTTTCACCGTCAGTTTACAAGCTCCTTGCAAAAGCCAGGCCCGGCCCCCAAAGTTTTACCTGCATTTTGCCCGTGTATGGTCGCAGCCTCCGGCGGGAATGCGCTACAATAAGGCCGTTCCCAAAGAAGCACAATAAGAGACGCCGGGCGGGTGCCCGGCCCGATCTGGAGGAAAATATTATGAAAAAGATCACGCGTCGTTCGTTCCTGACTGTCTGCGGCACCGTGGCAGCCGCTGCTGCCCTCACCGCCTGCGGCGGTTCCGCTTCTTCTGCTACGGCATCCACCGTTTCTTCCGCTGCCGGGAGCACTGCTGCCGGCACCCTGAGCGGCAATGTGGCCACCGGCGGTTCCACTTCCATGAAGAATGTCATCGCTGCCCTGACCGAAGGCTTTGCCGAGGTGGAGCCGGGCGTTACCGTCAGCTATGACCCCACCGGTTCCGGCGCAGGCATCACCGGTGCCACCGACAAGACCCTGGACATCGGCCTGTCCTCCCGTGCCCTGAAGGACGACGAGAAGAACGATGTGGACGGCACCACCGTGGCGCTGGACGGTATCGCCATCATCGTGAATAAGGACAGCAAGGTGGCGGACCTGACCGTGGACCAGCTCAAGCAGATGTTCACCGGCGAGATCACCAACTGGTCTGAGGTCGGCGGCGACGACGGCGAGATCGTGCTGATCGGCCGTGAGGCCGGTTCCGGCACCCGCGACGGTTTCGAGAGCATCGTGGACGTGAAGGACAGCTGCAAGTACGCACAGGAGCTGACCGCTACCGGCGCTGTCATCAGCGCTGTGGAGGCCAACCCTCTGGCCATCGGCTACGCTTCCCTGTCCGCTGTGGGCGATACCGTAGCCATGGTCACCGTGGAAGGCGTGGCGTGCAGCGAGGCTACCGTCAAGGACGGCAGCTACAAGATCCAGCGTCCCTTCGTATTTGTCACCAACAAGAGCGTGGCCCTGTCGGAGCAGGCACAGGCCTTCATGGACTTTGCCGCCAGCAAGGACGCTGCAGACCTGATCCGCACTGCCGGTGCCGTGCCCGTGAACGAGTAAAAGGCGCTCAGAGCCAGCCCGGCTGGGAGTTCCCCCGCGAAATTCGGGGCTTCCAGCTCCCGCCCTATTGCCTGCGGCAACAGGGTCCCACCCTCGGATCATTCGCTGGTGAAACTCCCGGCCGAACTGACCCGGTAAACAGGATGGGGACAATGATAAAATTAGCCCACCGCGTTGGCCTGCCGTTTCTGCGAGCCGACGCGGCTTTTTCAAAGGATTCTAATATGAACAAAAAATCCTATCTGGCTCGGGTACGGCTGCCCCGCACCCCTGCCGACTGGCTGGAAGCGATGATGAATTTCATCTTCTTCCTGTGCGGCATGCTGGCGGTGGGCTGCGTGGTGCTCATCACGGTGTACATGGTCCTCTCCGGCGTGCCGGCCATCCACAAGATCGGCCTATTCCGGTTCCTGCTGGGCACCGAGTGGGCCTCCACCGCCGCCGACCCGAAGTTCGGCATCCTGCCCTTTATCCTGTCCAGTGTGTACGGTACCCTGGGTGCCACCCTCATCGGTGTGCCCATAGGTCTGCTCACGGCGGTGTTCCTGTCCAAGGCGGCCGGCCCGAAGGTGCGCACGGTGGTGGTCACGGCCATTGAGCTGCTGAGCGGCATCCCCAGCGTGGTGTTTGGCCTGCTGGGCATGCAGGTGCTGGTGCCCGCCGTGGCAAAGACCTTTGGCAAGGCGTCCGGTGCCTGCCTGCTGTCGGCCATCGTGGTGCTGTCCATCATGATCCTGCCCAGCATCGTGTCCGTGTCGGTCACGGCCCTCAACGCCGTGCCGCCGGAATATGAGCAGGGCAGCCTGGCCCTGGGTGCCACCGACACCGAGACCTGGTTCAAGATCAGCGTGCCCGCTGCCAAAAGCGGCATTGCCGCTGGCATCGTGCTGGGCATCGGCCGTGCCATTGGCGAGGCCATGGCGGTGATGATGGTGGCAGGCAACAGCCCCAATATGCCGGACAGCCTGTTCCGCAGCGTCACCTTCCTGACCACGGCCATTGCCAAGGAAATGAGCTACGCCGGCGGCCTGCAGCGGCAGGCACTGTTCAGCATCGCGCTGGTGCTGTTCGGGTTCATCATGATCATCAATGTGGTGCTCAACGTGGTGCTGAAGGGAGGCGACCGCGATGCATAACGGGTTTTCGCCCTCCCGCCGCGCCTGGAACCGTGTGATGACGGTGCTGGTGTGGGCGGCTGCCCTGCTGGTGATGGCGCTGGTGGCGGGCATCATCGGCATGGTGCTGGTGCGCGGTGTGCCGCACATCCGCTGGAACTTCCTCACCACCACGGCCAGCGTGCTGAAAGGCACCGACGGCATCCTGCCGGCCATCCTCAACACGCTGTACGTCATCCTGCTGACCCTGCTCATCGTGCTGCCGCTGGGTGTGGGCGCGGCGGTCTACCTGACCGAATACGCCTCCAACCGGCGGCTCATTGAGGTCATCGAGTTCACCAACGAGACGCTGGCCGGCATCCCCAGCATCCTCTATGGTCTGGTGGGCATGCTGGTGTTCAGCCAGGCGCTGGGCTTCCAGACCTGCCTGCTGTCCGGCAGCCTGACGCTGGTGGTCATGAACCTGCCCACCATCATCCGCACCACCCAGGAATCCCTGAAAACGGTGCCCCAGGGCTACCGCGAGGGTGCGCTGGGTCTGGGTGCCGGCAAGTGGCATATCATCCGCACCATCGTGCTGCCCTGCAGCATGGACGGCATCGTTACCGGCTGCATCCTGGCCGTGGGCCGCATCGTGGGCGAGAGCGCCGCGCTGCTGTTCACCGCCGGTGCGGCGGAAGTGATCGCCAAGGGTGTGGTCAAGGCCTACACCTCCAACGGTGCCACCCTGTCGGTGCTGCTGTACCTGCGTGCCTTTGAGGACGGCGACTTTGCCTCCGCCTGGGGCATTGGTGCGGTGCTGCTGGTGCTGGTGCTGGTCATCGATCTGGCGGCCCGGCTGGCCAAGACAAAACTGAAACAGAAGCAGTAAAAATAAAGAGGTACTCTATGGAAAACACGAAGGTGCCGGTCATCTCGGCAAAAAACCTGAACCTCTGGTACGGCGACTTCAAGGCGCTGAAAAATATCTCGCTGGACGTGGGCGAGCGGGAAATCACGGCCCTCATTGGCCCCTCCGGCTGCGGCAAGTCCACCTTCCTGAAAACGCTCAACCGCATGAACGACCTTGTGCCGGGCGTGCGCATCGAGGGGGATGTCCGCCTCAAGGGGCAGGACATCTTTGCCCGGGACATGGAGCTCACCGACCTGCGCCGCCGGGTGGGCATGGTGTTCCAGAAGGCAAACCCCTTCCCCATGAGCATCTACGACAACATCACCTACGGCCCCAAGCTCCACGGTGTGCGCAATAAGGCAGAGCTGGATGAGCTGGTGGAAAGCTCCCTGCGGGGTGCGGCCCTGTGGGATGAGGTGAAGGATCGCCTGAAAAAGAGCGCCCTGGGCCTGTCCGGCGGCCAGCAGCAGCGCCTGTGCATCGCCCGCGCCCTGGCGGTCAAGCCCGAAGTGCTGCTGATGGACGAGCCCACCAGCGCCCTGGACCCCGGCTCCACCATGAAGGTGGAAGAGCTGATGAGCGCGCTGAAAAAGAACTACACGGTGGTCATCGTCACCCACAACATGCAGCAGGCTGCCCGTATCAGCGACCGCACGGCCTTCTTCCTGCTGGGCGAGCTGGTGGAGGTGGGCCCCACCAACCAGATCTTCAGCGCCCCGCAGGACAAGCGCACCGAGGATTACATCTCCGGCCGGTTCGGTTAAATCGAGGAGGAAAGACCAATGAGCATCCGCAAACAGTACGACACCGATCTGGAAGCCCTCAAGGCGGCGCTGGTGGAAATGGGCAGCAACTCTGCCGAGGCCGTGGAGGCCGCTCTGGAAGCACTGTGCACCGCCGATGCCAAAGCCGCCCAGAAGATCGTGAAGGGCGACAGCCGCATCAACAACATGGAGCGGGACATCGAGCACCGCTGTATGACCCTGCTGCTGCGCCAGCAGCCGGTGGCCGGGGACCTGCGCCGCATCTCCACCGCCATGAAGGTGGTCACCGACATTGAGCGCATCGGCGACCATGCTTCGGACATTGCCGAGATCATCCCGCATCTGGTCACCGTGCGCAAGGAGGGCGACCCGGCGGTGAGCCAGGCCATTGCCATGGGCCGCAAGGCATACCAGATGATCCAGGACGCCATGGCGGCACTGACCGCGGAGGACGAGCTGGCCGCCCGCAAGGTCATTGCGGCCGACGACGCCGTGGACTTTGACTTTAACGCCATCAAGCACACCCTCGCGCAGGAGATCGCAGCCGACCCCGCTAAGGTGGACGCTGCGCTGGACCTGCTGATGGTGATCAAATATCTGGAACGCATCGGCGACCACGCGGTGAACGTGGCCGAGTGGGTGCAGTTCGTGCGCACCGGCCGTTACAAGGACGAGAGCATGTTTTGATCAAGCGATTTTCCTCATTTTCTTCCAGATGGGCCGCGCTGTGCAGTTCGTGCACAGGCGGCCCTTTTTGCTGAGGAAAATAATTCAAAAATTTTTATCATTTCGTGCAATCTTCCGGGACCGTGTTTCGTATACGAAGTGTAAGGGCCTTCAAGCAAGACCTGTAGTTCCCGTGCGGCGGGTGTCCGGCTTCCCCCAGTCCCCGCCCGCCGCACCGTTACAGAGGAGATCCAGATGATGCAGACCAAGAACGAGATGCTGGAGAGCCGCACGGAAGCCGTCAGCCGCGACGCGCTGGTGCGGGCGGCTCTGCAGGAGATCACCCAGAATTACCGCGAGGCCAGCCTGTCCAACGTGGCGCGGGCCTATGGCGTTTCGCTGGCATACGTCAGCGAGTGCGTGCGTGCGCAGACCGGCAAGACCTACAAGGAGCTGCTGCAGAGGCACCGCATGGAGACGGCGGCCCGCCTGCTGCGCCGCAGCGATCTGAACATCCAGCAGATCATTGCCCAGGTGGGTTACGAGAACACCAGCTATTTTTATCGTCTGTTCCACGAGCGCTACGGCCTGAGCCCCCGTGAGTACCGTCAGGTGCGCGCAGTCCGCAGCCGGACCACGGCCTGAGCATTCCAGGCAAGAGAATCACTTTCCCCCTGAGCAGGGCACCGGTGTGAGACGCACGATGCCCTGCTTTTTTGCAGTTGTGCCGATGCACAAAAAACTGGTGTTTTCTGGCAGGATGTAGTATAATAACAAGTGCAACAAAGCTGTGCCGCGCCTTCCTTGCGGAGAATATGCGGCAGGATAAGAGGGTGTAAACAGATGTTTCGTGGAGCAGTGAGAGGAGATCTGCCGCAGATCCTGCAGATCTATGCCCATGCGCGGGAAGCCATGGCGGCTTCGGGCAACCCCACCCAGTGGGGCGACAACTTTCCCCCGCAGGAGCTTCTGGAGGAGGACATCGACTCCAACCGGCTGTTCGTGTATGTGGTCAACGGCCAGCTGCTGGGCGTGTTCGCTTTCATTCTGGGGGTGGACCCCACCTATCAGGCGATCGAGGACGGAGCATGGCTGAACGATGCCCTGCCCTATGGCACCATCCACCGGCTGGCCTCCTCCGGCAAGAGCAAGGGGGTGGCTTCAGCGGTCATCGAGTGGTGTCTGGAGCACTGCCAGAGTCTGCGGGCGGACACCCACGCCGACAACCAGATCATGCAGCATCTGCTGGAAAAGAACGGCTTTACGCGCTGCGGCATCATCCATGTGGCGGACGGAACGCCCCGCATCGCCTACCAGAAGCTGGCCCTGACCCAGCAGCACAGCTGAGCCAAAAACACAGCATAGCACCCTTTGCCCCGAGGCCCGGCCCCGGGGCAGGGGGTGCTTTTTTTGTCGTCAAAACTGCAAAACTGTATTTTATGTAAATACAGTTTTCGGGGCGAAAAAATAAAAGTTCACAAAAATTGGAAAACGAGAGAGAAAAATGCCTGGAAATACTTCCTCTTTTGGGCCGTCTGTGCTATAATGACACTTGTTCTTGAGAAAAAGACAGAAAACTGTACGCATGAGGCGTACAGCATAAAGAGGAGTGTTATCATAGTATGAAGACCCTGAAAGCTGCTGTTGCAAAATACAACAGCATCAGTCTGATCCTCCGTATCCTGGTGGGCCTGGCAGTCGGCGTGGTGCTGGCACTGGTGGCCCCGGGTGCCGGTTGGGTGGCTGAGTTCGGCAGCCTGTTCGTCGGCGCATTGAAGGGCATTGCCCCGGTGCTGGTGTTCGTGATCGTGGCAAGCGCCCTGGCACAGGGTTCTTCCAGGCTGGACCGCCGCTTTGGCACGGTGATCTGGCTGTACATGCTCACCACCTTCCTGGCCGCTGCCATTGCGGTGGTGACCAGCTTCCTGTTCCCGGTGACCGTCGTGCTGGCCGATGCCGCCCAGTCCGACGTGGTGCCCCAGGGCCTGGGCGAAGTGATGAGCACCCTGCTCACCAACTTTGTGGCCAACCCCGTGGCGGCCATCATGAACGGCAACTACATCGGCATCCTGTTCTGGGCCTGCATGTTCGGCATTGCCATGAAGGGCATCGGCTCGGAGAGCACCAAGACCTTTATGGCCAACACCGCCGATGCGGTGTCCCAGATCGTGCGCTGGATCATCAATCTGGCACCCTTCGGCATCATGGGTCTGGTGTACACCAACGTTTCCGGCAACGGCCTGGCCATCTTTACCCAGTACGGCAAGCTGCTGGCCCTGCTGGTGGGCACCATGCTGTTCATGGCCCTCATCGTTTCGCCGTTCATCATGTTCATCTACCTGCACTGCAACCCGTACCCGCTGGTGTTCCGCTGCCTGAAGGAGTCCGGCCTGACCGCCTTCTTCACCCGCAGCTCCGCCGCCAACATCCCCGTGAATATGGCCCTGTGTGAGAAGCTGGGGCTGGATAAGGACATGTATTCCGTGTCCATCCCGCTGGGTGCCACCATCAACATGGACGGTGCCGCCATCACCATCACCATCATGACGCTGGCCGCCGCCAACACGCTGGGCATTCAGGTGTCCCTGCCGGCCGCCATCGTGCTGAGCGCCATGAGCGCTCTGGGTGCCTGCGGTGCTTCCGGCGTGGCCGGCGGCTCCCTGCTGCTGATCCCCATGGCCTGCTCCCTGTTCGGCATCTCCAACGATGTTGCCATGCAGATGGTAGGCGTCGGCTTCATCATCGGCGTGGTGCAGGACTCTGTGGAGACGGCCCTGAACTCTGCCGGTGACGTGGAGTTTGCCGCCACCGCCGAGTATCACCAGTGGCTCAAGCAGGGCAAGGCTCTGCCGGGGTTCCTGGCTCAGTGAGAAAACCTAAATTTTAAAAAATGCGAACGACCGCTGTCCTCGTTGCGAGGGCGGCGGCCGTTTTTTGCGTGTAAAATTTGAAAATCAATAACGATTGGGGTTATCCGTCTGGCAAAGAAGATAGTCGATGCTCACGTTGTACAACAAAGCAAGAGAAACCAGCAATTCTGCTGTGAGCTGTTGAATGCCTGTCTCGATGTAGCTGTACTTCCGCTGTGTGATACCGATTTGGTCAGCAACCATCTGTTGCGTAAGGTCGTGATCTTCTCGTAAGTCTTTGAGTCTGTTCTTCATGGCTGTTGCCCTCCTTACTATTAAGGATAGGCAAGAAGAATTTTTCTATTGACTAATAGATAAATATTATCTATAATACAAATATGCAATAAAAATACGGCTTTTGGCGAGAGAGGAACTGCAAATGGTCGTAAAGTCGGAATCTGTGATGGGAGAGATCCTGAAAAAACTTCCGTGTGAGCCGCCAGAGATAGGCGGAATTCTTGGCGGAAAAAATGGAGTGGTCACATGCCATGTCTTGGACTACGGAAAGACGGGCGGTTCTCCGTGCAGTTATACGCCAAATATTGCGTATTTGAACCGGAAGATCGAGGAATGGTTCAAAGATGGAATTGAATTTATGGGCATCTTTCATGTGCATTTTGGTGGAGCAGAGAGTCTTTCGCCGGGTGACAAATTGTACATCGGCCAGATTTTGGAAGCAATGCCAGAAGAAATAACTTGTTTGTATTTTCCGGTCGTTAAAATGCCTGAGCGGGAAATGGTGGTCTATCGGGCATCGAACGATCATGGGAAAATCAAAATAGAAAAAGAGCCAATCTTATATCAGGGAGGAATTGACGATGGAAAAAGTTGATACCCGGAACAAGCGCATGATCGTGCTGCCGGAGGGCTGCTTCTGTGGAAACTGCATGGAGTGTATCTATGCTGACCGGAGTGACTGGAACGGGGATAGGGTTTACTGCCGCTGCCAGAAAGGCTGGACCCACGGCTACAACCGCCCGGAAGATCGGAACGGCTGCATCTGGTTTGAAGAACGCTAAGAAAGTGATGGACCTGCAGTAAAGGAGCAGATCGGCCATCAGGATCAGTGTGGAACAATGAACTCACCGGATCTGCTCTTTAAAAGCTGCAAAGTGCGGCTTGCTTTGGGGAAGGCTGCACTGGAATGAATCCAGAAAACGGAGGAATAGAAAATGGATCAGTTGGTGGTATTGATCGTGATTCTGCTGATCGGCGCATGGTTTTCCTGGCGGGATATCAGCAATGGCCGGGGATGGATGTGCCGATTCCTTTCGGCAGAAACACTGCAGTCGCTGAATTCGGACGGCGGGCAGGTGAAAAAAGCACTCCTGTCGGTGGTTGTGGGCTATGCAACTATCTGCGTAACCATCGTTAAGTGGCTGTTTTTGCTGGCAATTCGGTTGACAGATGGATTCTGAGCAATGGTACAGATGAAATAAAGCAACAGCCGTCTGCTTTCTTCAAAAAGAGGGCAGGCGGCTGTTGCTTTTAAAGGGAGGATGGAAAAATGTATTTAACGATGTTGATAGCGGGTTTTGTGATCGCATGCATTTGTCCGCCGATCGGCTGTCTGATCATTGCTGTGGATGCATACATGGTAGCGGCGGCGTATCCGATCCTTGTCGGGATCCTATGCGGAGTGGCATATCTTGCAATGAGTGCATGGATGATCTACAGCTGATTTGGAGGAAAGATCAATGGGATATTATAATCAGGCTCTGACCGATTATGTCGGAAAAATCTGCGATGTAGAAAGGGAACTCTATACGACACAGCGGTTGATCGCCAATCTGGACTACCAGATGCAGCGGCTTGGACACCCAAGGGAAGTCGATCCTCCAGAACCGACAGACGGCGGAAATCCGTTCGTTCAAAACGGCGGCTGGTATATGGTTTTTCTTCTGGGGATCCCCATCTCTGGTGTTGTTCGAAGCATCTCGTTGGGCATTGTTATTGCGATCGCTCTCGGTGTGTTCGGAACGGTCTGGGGAAACATCTACCAGCGTGCTGCGGATAGGGAAATACGCAACGAAAAATGGGCAAAGTATGATAGTGCCGTGGCTGCAGACAAAAAGAGAGTAGAAAAAGAACGTGCTTACAGGAAACAGCTCCAGAGTGAAAAGGAACTGCTGCTGCAGCAGCAGGCAAAACTGGAGCAGGCCCGGGCAAGACTGTATTCCCGCGGAACGATCCACGAAGCCTACAGAAGCCTGATCCCCATGGCGTGTTTCCACCACTATCTCTCAACGGGCATTACGAACACACTGGAAGGAAAGAAAGGCTGCTATGACCGGTTTGATGAGGATTCGTGGAGGCACGCTGTCCTTACAAATTTACAGCAGGCAGTACGAGAACTGCGAAAGCTGCAGCAGGTCAATCAGGGCCTTTATGAATGCCTGAACCAGAGCAATCATACCCTGAACCGCATTGAGCAGGGAAACCAGAGGATCTATGGGCAGCTGGACGCTGTGAGGACAAATACCGAACTGACCGCATATAATAGCCGGGTATCGGCACTTGCGAACAGTGCGATGACCTATATGTATTACGACAGAAATTATCGCTGATGCGCTTTCCCGAAAAGGCCTTAGTCCATAAACCCTGCCTTTTCCAGGGCCGTGAGGATCAGGGGGATCAGCACCAGCTGGGCCAGGATGCCCGGCACGGCGGTAAGCAATGCACCGGACAAAAAGGCCTGGAAGGGGAAACTGCCTCCGGTGAGGCCTGCCAGCATGAAGCGCACAGCGCCCCACACCAGCCGCCCAGCCACCATGGCGGTGACGAGAGCGGCATACATCATGGGCAGGGTGTGCTTCACTCTGCGCCAGACAAGGCCGGACACAAGGCCGTAGGCGGCCAGCTCAAAGGCCATGGAGACGGCGATGGGAAACATCGGCGGCATGCCGAACAGCACCGAGCGCAGCAGCGGAGCCACAAAGCCCACGGCCAGCCCCCAGGGGCCGCCCAGCACAAAGCCGCACAGCAGAATGGGAAAATGCATGGGGCACAGCATGTTGCCCACCTGCGGCACATGGCCGGTGACCATGGGCAGCACAAAGGCCAGCGCAAGGAACAATGCCGCCAGCACGATGCGGCGGGCGGGCGAAACCGTCTTGGTGTTCATAAAAAAGTCCTCCTTTGCACAAAAAAGGGGCCTGCTCCCGGCGTTCCGGCCGGAAACAGACCCCTTCGTGGCGTCTTTTGAAAAAATACTCTGGACAAAAAGTTCTCCTGTATGGAGAAAACGGACTTCTGCCCGCACACCCGGCTCCGTGCCGGATTTTGACAAAATTATAGCAAATGCCCCGGCGGCTGTCAAGATGCGGCAAACGACCCGCAAATTGACCAAAAAGCGGAACTTTTCGGGCAAGATTTCCCCGTGTATGTACATTTTGCATGAAGGAACTTGACCTTTTTGCATAGAATAGCTAATATAAACTTGAAAAAGAGCGCACTGCTGGGACACACCTGCCCGGCAGGGCGTAAAACGGCTTTTTTGGAACGCTTGCAAATCTGAGGTTCATACGGGAGGACCATCATGACAAATGCAGAAAAACTTACCCTGGCAAAGCACGCCTGTCACATCCGCATGGGCGTGATCGAGGGCACGCACAGCGCAAAGTGCGGTCATCCGGGCGGCAGTCTGGACATCGCCGAGCTGCTGAGCTACCTCTATTTCGTAGAAATGAACATCGACCCGAAGGATCCCAAGATGGCCGACCGCGACCGTCTGGTGCTGTCCAAGGGCCATGCCGCTCCGGCACTGTACGCTGCTCTGGCAGAGCGCGGCTACTTCCCGGTGGAGGACCTCAAGACCCTGCGCAAGATCGGCAGCTACCTGCAGGGCCACCCCAACATGAACGAGACGCCGGGTGTGGACATGTCCACCGGCAGTCTGGGCCAGGGCATCTCTGCAGCCTGCGGCATGGCACTGGGTGCCAAGCACGCAGGCAAGCCCATCAACGTGTTTGCCATCGTGGGTGACGGCGAGGTGGAAGAGGGCGAGTGCTGGGAGGCCTTTATGTTTGCCGCCCACTACGGCCTGAGCAACCTGTGCGTGTTCTTGGACCGCAACCGCCTGCAGATCGACGGCTCCACCGAGACGGTCATGAGCAGCGAGCCGCTGGAAGAGAAGATGAAGGCCTTCAACTTCAACGTGCTGACCATCAATGGCCACGACTATGACCAGATCGAGGCCGCCATCCAGGCTTTCCATGCCGAGAACGACAAGCCCACCTGCATCATCATGGACACCACCAAGGGCAAGGGCGTTTCCTTTATGAGCAACTCCGTGGACTGGCACGGCAAGGGCCCCAACGACGACGAATACAAGGTCGCTATGGAAGAACTGAACGCCGCCTACGCCGCGCTGGAACAGGAGGAGAAGTAAGATGGCAGACGTGAAAAAGATCGCTACCCGTGAAAGCTACGGCAACACCCTGAAGGAGCTGGCCGCTGAGGGCCACGACGACCTGGTGGTGCTGGACGCTGACCTGGCTGCCGCCACCAAGACCGGCATGTTCCGCAAGGCTTACCCGGACCGCCACTTTGACTGCGGCATTGCCGAGGGCAACATGATGGGCGTGGCCGCCGGCCTGTCCACTATGGGCTATGTGCCCTTTGTTTCCAGCTTTGCCATGTTTGCCGCCGGACGTGCCTTTGAGCAGGTGCGCAACTCCATCGGCTACCCCCACCTGAACGTGAAGATCGGTGCCACCCACGGCGGCATCTCGGTGGGTGAGGACGGTGCATCCCATCAGTGCTGCGAGGACTTTGCCCTCATGCGCAGCATCCCCGGCATGACCGTCATCTGCCCCGCCGATGATGTGGAGGCCCGCGCCGCTGTGCGTGCCGCCTACGCCATGGAAGGCCCGGTCTACCTGCGCTTCGGCCGTCTGGCGGTGCCCGTGTTCCACGATGCCGACAACTACCACTTTGAGATCGGCAAGGGCGAGCAGATCACCGAGGGCAATGACATTGCCATCATCGCCACCGGCCTGATGGTCAACGAGGCCCGCATCGCTGCCGAGCAGCTGGCCGCTGAGGGCATCCATGCCCGCGTCATCAACATCCACACCATCAAGCCGCTGGACGAGGAGATCGTCCTGAAGGCGGCCAAAGAGTGCGGCAAGGTGATCACCGCCGAGGAGCACAACGTCATCGGCGGTCTGGGCGAAGCCGTGTGCGCCGTCCTGTCCGAGAAGCTGCCCACCCCCGTGCGCCGCGTGGGCGTGCAGGATGTGTTCGGCTGCTCCGGCCCCGCATGGGACCTGCTGGCAAAGTACGGCCTGGATGCTGCCACCATCTGCAAGACCGCACATGAGATGCTGAACAAGTAAAACCGATTTTGCAGCGCGCTGCCGTGCCTGAGTGCCCGGCGGCGCGTTTTTTATGTGACCCGGTCACGGAAAAACATGCGGCATCCGGGGTATACTGATGCTGTCAGAAAAAACAAACACCTTTTACGGAGGGATAAAATATGGCAGTTGTGACCATTACGACCGAAAACTTTGCGCAGGAAGTGCTGCATAGCGACAAGCCGGTGCTGCTGGATTTCTGGGCCAGCTGGTGCGGCCCCTGCCGCATGCTCAGCCCCATCGTGGATGAGGTGGCCGAAGAGCGCACCGACGTCAAGGTGGGCAAGGTGAATGTGGACGAGCAGCCGGACCTGGCGGCACAGTTCGGGGTGATGAGCATCCCCACCCTGCTGGTGTTCGAGCAGGGCAAGCTGGTGCGTCAGGCCGTGGGTGCCCGCCCCAAGGCCGGTGTGCTGGAGCTGCTGGGTTAAGATGTGCTGACTGAGCCATCCGCAGGAGACTGCGGGTGGCTTTTTTTGTGTTCGCCCGCCGTCAACTCTTGCGGCCCGGCGGTGAAACATTTTCGCCTTTCTGTACAAACGCACCGAAAAAATGTAAGATGGAGCTGCAAACACTGTCACTTTCTTGCTTTACAACTTTACCAAGATAAAGTAAAATAAAGACAGAACACACCCGGGTGTGCCCATTGTGTGCGGAAGGTGCCGCACCCACCGGCCGGGAGGACCGGTGCAGGATGGTGTAAGAAGAACAGGGGGGGAACCGACATGGAATTTGATCTTTCGACGCTGCAGCCCAAGGAGCGTGCCTCCTTTGCACTGCGGGCGCTGTACGAGGCCGCAGGGTGCCGCAAGTACCACATGGGCCGGTTTGAGGAGTACAGCCTGTATCAGGCCAACCGCAGCTTTCTTTCGTCGGAGCAGGTCATCACCTTCACCGACCTGGACGGCCGTCTGCTGGCTCTCAAGCCGGACGTGACCCTCTCCATTGCCAAAACGGCGCAGCCCGCCCCCGGCGAGACGCTGCGCTACTACTACCACGAAAACGTCTACCGCCCCTCGGCAGAGAGCCACACCTTCAAGGAGATCGGCCAGATGGGTCTGGAATTTCTGGGCGGTGTGGGCGAAGCGGAAGTGCAGCAGGCCGTGTGTCTTGCGGCGCAGTCGCTGGGGCAGCTGGGCACCGACTGGGTGCTGGAAGTGAGCCACATGGGCTATCTGTTCGGCCTGCTTGATGCTTTGCAGGTGCCGGAGGACGCCCGCGCGGGCCTGCTGCGCAAGCTGGGCCAGAAAAACGCCCACGAGCTGCGGGCCGCTGCCCTCGCCGCCGGGCTGGACGAGGACGCCGCCGACACCCTGTGCCGGGTGCTGACCCTCTGCGGCGGCTACGCCGACACCCTGCCCCGTGCCGAAGCCCTGTGCCGCAACGACGCCATGCGGGCCGCGGTGGCAGAGCTGCAGGGGCTGGCCGGGCCGCTGGAACAGGCGGGCGGTGCCATCCGGCTGGACCTGACCCTGGCCGGTGAGATGGAATACTACAACGGCCTTGTTTTTCAAGGCTACCTCAAAGCCCTGCCCCGCCCCCTGCTCAAGGGCGGCCGGTACGACCTGCTGATGCAGCAGTTCACCCCCGGGGCCGGTGCCATTGGCTTTGCGGTCTATCTGGACGAGCTGGACCGCTTGAGCGCACCCCTGCCGCCGGTGCAGAAGAACAGCACCGACAAGGTGATGCTGAACGTGGCCCTGCCCAAGGGCCGTCTGGGCGACAAGGTCTGCAATCTGCTGGCCGGCATCGGCTACGGCTGCCCGGAGGACTACAACGCCACCCGCAAGCTGGTGGTGGAGAACCCGGCGGCCGGCATCCGCTACTTCCTCGTCAAGCCCAGCGATGTGGCCATCTACGTCGAACACGGCGCGGCGGATGTGGGCATCGTGGGCAAGGACATCCTCACCGAGGCGGAAGCCGACGTGTACGAGCTGCTGGACACCGGCCTTGGCAAATGCCGCATGTGCGTGGCGGCCCCGGCCGATTATCAGGACGACCCTGGCCGACCGGTGCGGGTAGCCACCAAATTCGTCAACATTGCAAAAGCCTATTACGCCTCGCAGGGGCGGGACATCGACATCATCAAGCTGAACGGCTCCATCGAGCTGGCCCCGATCCTGGGCCTGTCGGATGTCATTGTGGATATCGTGGAGACCGGCACCACCCTGCGGGAGAACGGCCTGAAGGTGGTCACCGAATTTTTGCCCATCTCGGCCCGGTTCATTGCCAACAAGGCGAACTACCAGTTCAAGCACGCTGAAATGGACACCATGCTGGAAAAGCTGCGGGCGCAGCTGCAGAACAAGGAGGAAGCAAGATGATCAAGCTGTACAACTTCGACGAGCTGAAGCCCGAAGAGATCCTGAACCGCGACATCCGCGCCGAAAAGAATGTGGAGGACGTGGTGGACGGCATCATTGCCGATGTGCGTGCCCGGGGCGACGAGGCCCTGAAGGACTACGCCCTGAAATTTGACGGGGCCGTCATTGAAAACCTGCAGGTCACACAGGAAGAGATCGACGAGGCCTTTGCGGGCATGGACCCCTATTTCCTCGAGACCCTGCGGCAGGCGGCGGCCAACATCGAGAACTTCCACCGCCAGCAAGTGCACAAGAACTTTGTGGTGAACGACAAGCCCGGCATCGTGCTGGGGCAGAAGTACACCCCCATTGAAAAGGCGGGCGTGTATGTGCCCGGCGGCACGGCGGCTTACCCCTCCACCGTGCTCATGGACGTGATCCCCGCCAAGGTGGCAGGCGTGGCCGAGATCGTCATGACCACCCCCGCCGGGAAGGACGGCAAGGTGAACCCGGTCATTCTGGCCGCCGCCGCCACGGCAGGCGTGACCAAAATTTTCAAGACCGGCGGCGCACAGGCTGTGGCGGCGCTGGCCTACGGCACCCAGAGCATCCCTGCCGTGGACAAGATCGTGGGCCCCGGCAACATCTATGTGGCTACCGCCAAGCGCAAGGTGTTCGGCAAGGTGGGCATTGATATGATCGCAGGCCCCAGCGAGATTCTGGTGCTGGCCGACGGCGGCTGCAACCCCGCCTGGGTGGCCGCCGACCTGCTGAGCCAGGCCGAGCACGACAAGCTGGCCAGCCCCGTGCTGGTCACCGACAGCGCCGACCTCGCCAAGGCCGTGCAGGCCGAGCTGGAAGTGCAGATCCCTCAGCTGCCCCGCGCCGCCATCGCCCGCGCCAGCGTGGACGACAACGGCAAGATCATCCTCTGCACCGACCTGCACAAGGCCATCGAAGCCTGCAACATCATCGCCCCGGAGCATCTGGAAGTGTGCGTGGAGGACCCCTTCGGCGTGCTGAACGAGATCAAAAACGCGGGCAGCATCTTCCTGGGCCGCAACGTGCCGGAGGCACTGGGCGATTACTTTGCCGGCCCCAACCACACCCTGCCCACCAGCGGCACGGCCCGCTTCTCCAGCCCGCTGGGCGTGGACGACTTCGTCAAGAAGTCCAGCTTCCTCTACTACACCCGCGAGGCACTGGGCGAAGTGGCCCCCCGCATTGCCGACTTTGCGGAGCGCGAGGGCCTGCACGCCCACGCAAAGAGCGTGACCATCCGGTACGAGAAGTAAAAGAGGCGAGGTCGTTCGCCATAACAGAATAGACCTGAGGAAACCATTATGAGCCGTTTTCTTTCCCCCGCCCTGTCCGCTGTCACCCCCTATACGCCGGGCGAACAGCCGCAGGACCAGCAGTACATCAAACTGAACACCAACGAAAGCCCTTATCTGCCGTCCCCGGCGGTGGTGGCAGCGGTGAGTGAAGCCGAGGTGGAAACGCTCCGCCTTTACTCCGACCCCGCCTGTGCCGACCTGCTGCGGGCAGCGGCGGCCCATTTTGGCCTGCAGCCGGATCAGATCATGCCCGGCAACGGCAGCGACGAGAACCTGTTCTTTGCGCTGCGGGCCTTCTGCGACGAACAGCACCCGCTGGCCTATGCCGACATCACCTATGGCTGCTACGGCGTGTGGTGCGGGCTGCTGCACATCCCCAGCCACATCATCCCGCTGAAGGATGATTTCACGCTGGACCCGAAGGACTACGATGGCCTGCACCAGACCATCGTCATCGCCAACCCCAACGCCCCCACCGGCCTTGCCCTGCCGCGCAGCGCCATCGAGGGCATCCTGCAGGCCAACCCCGACAACGTGGTCATCGTGGACGAGGCCTATGTGGACTTTGGCGGCGAGAGCTGCGTGCCCCTCATCGACCGGTACGAGAACCTGCTGGTGGTGCAGACCTTTTCCAAGTCCCGCCAGCTGGCCGGTGCCCGGCTGGGTCTGGCCATGGGCAATGCAAAGCTCATTGCCGACCTGAACCGGGTCAAGTTTAGCCTGAACCCCTACAACATCAACCGCCTGACCCTGAAGGCCGGGCAGGCCGCGCTGGAAGATACGGCCTACTTTGACCGCACCCGTGCCGCCATCGTGGACACCCGCAGCTGGACGAAGCAGCAGCTGGAAGCCCGCGGCTTTGCAGTGCTGGACAGCCGGTCCAACTTCCTGTTTGCGAGTACGGACCGGAAAGACGGCGGAGAACTTTACAAAGCGTTGAAGCAAAACGGCATTCTGGTGCGGCATTTTGACGCACCCCGCATCGCCAACTGGCTGCGTATCACCATCGGCACGCCGGAGCAGATGCAGGCCCTTGTGGAAACACTGGACAAAATTCTGGAGGAATGAACCATGGAAAACCGGATGATCTCTCTGGAACGCAACACCAACGAGACCCAGATCGACCTGACGCTGGATCTGGACGGCTCCGGCCGTTACGAGATCGACACGGGGTGCGGCTTCCTGAACCACATGCTGGAGCTGTTTGCCCGGCACGGCCGGTTCGATCTGGTGCTCACCTGCCACGGGGACGTGGAGGTGGACTACCACCACACCACCGAGGATGTGGGCATCGCGCTGGGGCAGGCGTTTGCCCGGGCGCTGGGCGATATGCGCGGCATCCAGCGCTACGGCAGCTTCCACCTGCCCATGGACGAAGCGCTGATCCTGTGCGCGGTGGACCTGTCCGGCCGCTGCACCCTGAACTGGGACATCCACTGCACCACCGAGAAGGTGGGCGATTTTGACGTGGAGTGCGCCAAGGAATTCTGGCTGGGCTTTGCCCGCAGCGTGCCCGCCACCGTCCACTTTGTACAATTTGCGGGCGAAAATACTCACCACATCCTCGAAGCCTGCTTCAAGGGGGCCGGACATGCGCTGGGTGCGGCGGTGAAGATCGACGAAGCCCACAAGGACGAGATCCCCTCCACGAAAGGACTGCTGGTATGATCGCGATCATGGATTACGGCGTGGGCAACCTGTTCAGCCTGAAATCCAGCCTTGCACAGCTGGGGCAGGACACGGTGGTCACCGCCGACCCCGATACCATCCGCAAAGCCGACCGGCTCATCCTGCCCGGCGTGGGTGCCTTTGGCGATGCCATGGACAAGCTGGTGGCCACCGGCCTTGTGCCGGTCATCCGGGCCGAGGCGGAAAAAAAGCCGCTGCTGGGCATCTGCCTGGGCATGCAGCTGCTGTTTGAAAAAAGCTATGAGTACGGCGAACACGCGGGCCTGGGATTTATCCAAGGCGAGGTGTGCCCGCTGGAGCCGGACCTGACGGACAAGAGCCTGAAGGTGCCGCAGATCGGCTGGAACGCACTGCACATCGTGAAAGACGACCCGCTGTTCCAGTATATCCGCGAGGGCGAGTATGTATATTACGTCCACAGCTATTACGGCAAGAACTGTACCGAGAGTACACTGGCGACCAGCGAGTATTCCATCCCGGTCACCGGCGCGGTACGGGCGGGCAAGGTGTACGGCACCCAGTTCCACCCGGAAAAGAGCGGCGACACCGGCCTGCGCATCCTGAAAGCGTTTGCGGAGTTATAAGGAGAATATGATGCAACTGTTTCCAGCCATTGACCTGCGCGGCGGCAAGGTGGTGCGCCTGACCCAGGGCGACTACAGCCGCATGACCGTATACGGTGGGGACCCCTGTGCCCAGGCACGGGTGTTCCTGGCGGCGGGTGCCCGGAACCTGCACGTCGTCGATCTGGACGGCGCGAAGGACGGCACCCTTTCCAATTACGACACCATTGCCGCGCTGGCAGAGCAGGGCGGTCTGTACATCGAGGTGGGCGGCGGCATCCGCACCGAGGAGCGCATAGAAACGTACCTCGCTCTCGGCGTGGGGCGCTGCATCCTGGGCAGCGTGGCGGTGACGGACTTTGCGTTTACCGCCCGGATGCTGCAAAAATACGGCGACAGGATCGCCGTGGGCGTGGATGCCAAGGACGGCTATGTGGCCATCCACGGCTGGAAAGAGGTCAGCGCCGAGCCGGGCGTGGACTTCTGCAGGCGGCTGGCAGACGCCGGGTGCATCGCCATCATCTACACCGATATCGCCTGCGACGGTGCCATGCAGGGCACCAATCTGGCCCTGTACCGCCAGCTGGCAGCAGAGGTGCCCGGCGTGGCCTTTACGGCCAGCGGCGGCATCTCGTCCGAGGCGGAGCTTCTGGAACTGAAAGAGATGGGCACCGCAGCCGCGATTCTGGGCAAGAGCCTGTACACCGGCGCACTGGACCTTGAACGCTGCGTACAACTGGTACAGGATTGAACGGAGGGGAAACCGATATGATTACAAAACGCATCATCCCCTGCCTGGATGTGCGCAGCGGGCGCGTGGTCAAGGGCACGAACTTTAAGGGCATCCGGGATGTGGCCGACCCCGTGGAGATGGCCCGGATGTACAATGCGGCCGGGGCCGACGAGCTGGTGTTCTACGACATCACCGCCAGCTTTGAGGGCCGCGCCCTCTTCACCGACATCCTCACCCGGGTGGCCAGCGAGGTATTCATTCCGCTCACCGTGGGCGGCGGCATCAACACGCTGGAGGACTTTGACCGGGTGCTGAAATGCGGTGCCGACAAGGTCAGCGTCAACTCCGGTGCCCTGCGCGACCCCGACCTGATCCCGGCGGCAGCCCGGCGCTACGGCAACCAGTGCGTGGTGCTCTCGGCGGATGTCAAACGGGTGAACGGCCAGTTCCGGGTATTCGCCAAGGGCGGCCGCGAGGACACCGGCCGGGATGCGCTGGACTGGATCCGCTGGTGCGTGGACCACGGTGCCGGTGAGATCTGCCTGAACAGCATCGACACCGACGGCGTGCGCAATGGCTTTGATCTGGAAATGCTGGACGCTGTGGCGGCCCGCGTAGACGTGCCCATCATCGCCAGCGGCGGTGCCGGAAAAAAAGAGGATTTTCTGGAGCTGTTCCACCACAAGGGCATCGACGCGGGCCTTGCGGCCGGCATCTTCCACCAGAAGCTGCTGACCATCCGGGACCTGAAGGAATATCTGGCGGAGAATGGCGTGGAAATGCGCCTGTAAAAATACGCCGTACCCCTTGCGTTTGCAAGCCGAATACGCTAAACTAGAGCTATCCCCATCCGGGGAGGGAGAAACGACCATGGAGCTGAAATTTGACGAAAAGGGCCTGATCCCTGCCATCGTGCAGGATCACTACACCAAAGAGGTGCTTACCCTCGCGTACATGAACGCCGAGACGCTGGCCCTCACCATTGCCGAAGGACGCACCGTGTTCTGGAGCCGCAGCCGTCAGGAGATCTGGCGCAAGGGCGAGACCAGCGGCAACGTGCAGCGGGTGGTGTCCATCACTGCCGACTGCGACAAGGACGCACTGGTGGTGGAAGTGGTCAAGTCCGGCCCGGCCTGCCACACCGGGGCCGAGAGCTGTTTCTTCAACGAAGTATACGTCTCCCCGGAGCTGAAACAGTTCAGCTGGCAGGGTCTGTATGAACTGATCAAAGGCCGCAAGGATTCCCCCAAAGAGGGCAGCTACACCACCTACCTGTTTGAAAAGGGCAAGGAGAAGATCCTGAAAAAGGTGGGCGAAGAGTGCACCGAGGTCATCATTGCAGGCGAAAAAGAGGACAAGGAAGAAACCGTTTACGAGATCAGTGATCTGGCCTACCATGTTCTGGTGCTGATGGTCAGCGCCGGTATCACGGTGGAGGACGTGACCCGTGAACTGGAAAAACGACACGTCATTGACCATAAGGTCAAGCAGGAAAGGATGCAGTGAAGCAATTATGGCAGATTATAAGAAGTCCAGTGTCCATTGCCACTCCACCATGTGCGATGGCAAAAATACCTTGCAGGATATGGCAAGCGCTGCGTGCGCGCAGGGCCTGACCACGCTGGGCTTCACCGGCCATAGCTACACCCAGCGCGACCGCGAATACTGCATGAGCCCCAGCCGCACCGCCCAGTACAAGGCCACCATCGCCAAGCTCAAGGCCGAGTACAAGGGCAAGGTGGACATCCTGTGCGGCATCGAGTGGGATATCCTCAGCGAGGACAAGCGCACCGGCTACGATTACTGGATCGGCAGCGCACACCACCTGTACGGCAAGAACACCGGCAAGTATTACGAGATCGACTTCCGCCCGCAGGATCTGTGGGACTGCATCAACGACGACTTCGACGCCGACCCGCTGGCCGCTGTGGAAGCCTACTTTGCCGAGGTGGAAAAGGTGGCCGCCCTCAAGCCGGATATTCTGGCCCACATCGACCTGATCAAGAAGCTGAACGCCAAGGGGGAGTTCTTCGACGAGGAGTCGCCCCGCTACAAGGCTGCTGCTCTCAAGGCCCTGCAGGCCGCAAAGGACAACGACTGCCTGCTGGAAGTGAGCACCGGCGGCGTTTACCGCGGCTACCGCAAGGACTTCTACCCTGGCCCCTGGCTGCTGGGTGAGTGGCAGAAGATGGGCGGCAAGGTGATCATCACCTCCGATTCCCACGACATTGCCAGCCTGACCTACGGCTTTGACGAGGCCGCTGCCGCCATCAAGGCCGCAGGCTTTACCAGCGTGGAGGTGCTCACCGGCCACGGCTTTGAGACCCAGGAGCTGTAAAGAGCACGATTGGAATTTCCGCCGCTTGCGCTCTGGCAATTTTCAGCGGAAAAATGTTTTTGATTTTGCAGTCAGAGCGGCCTGCGGGCCGCTCTGACTGCCTTTTCACGAGAGGGGCCGCCGCGGGCAGCTTCTTCGTAAAAAGCAACTGCATAAAACGACAAAACAAGGGACTGCTTTCCGGGCGGCCCCTTGTTTTGCGGTAAAAATAAAGTTGGAGGAACCCTATGACCCAGACCCAGTCCCGGAAGAAGAACCTCTTCCAGATGAATGTAGACCTGATGCACGGCCCCATCTTCAGGAGTCTGGTGCTGTTCATGCTGCCCATTCTCATTTCCAACCTGTTCCAGCAGCTGTACAACACCGTGGACACCATGATCGTGGGCAACGTGCTGGGCGACACCGCCCTTGCTGCCATTGGCTCCTGCGGAGCCATCTACGAGCTTCTGGTGGGCTTCGGCCTTGGCATCGGCAACGGCCTTGCCATCGTGGCAGCGCGCGCCTACGGCGCTCAGGACGAGGACCTGCTCAAGCGCACGGTGGCCGGGTCGCTGGTCATCGGACTGGCGGCGTCGCTGACCATCACCACGGCGGGCTTTTTCGGCCTGCGGCCGCTGCTGGAGCTGCTGGACACCCCCGCCGAAATTCTGGAAGATGCCTACCGCTACATCATCATCATTGATCTGGGCGTCATCGTCATGTTCGCTTACAACCTGTGCGCGGGCCTGCTGCGGGCCATCGGCAACAGTGTGATGCCGCTGGTGTTCCTGCTGCTCAGCTCGGCGCTGAACGTGGTGCTGGACCTGTGGTTCATTGCCGGGATGGGCATGGGCGTGGCCGGTGCCGCTGTGGCTACCGTGATCGCACAGGGCGTATCAGTGGTGCTGTGCATCCTTTATGTCATGGCACGGGTGCGCATCCTCATCCCGGGCCGGAAGCATCTGGACGTGGGCCGCAAGTTGTACTGGGACCTGTTCAGCCAGAGCATCTCCATGGGCCTGATGAGCAGCATCGTGTCTGCCGGTTCGGTGATCTTGCAGTACGGCATCAACGGGCTGGGCACCCTGACCATCGCCGGACACACGGCGGCCCGCAAGCTGTTTGCCTTCACGGATATGCCGCTCATCGCCATGGCGAATGCGGCGTCCACCTTCGTCTCCCAGAATTACGGCGCAGGCCAGCCGGAGCGCATCCGCAAGGGCATGCGGGAGATCTACCTGTATTCGCTGGTGGTCATGGTGGTGACGGTGCTGCTGATGCAGGTGAGCGCCGAGTGGCTGGTGCGCATGGTGTCCGGCTCGTCGGAGGCCCTCGTGCTGGAAAACGGCGCACGCTATCTGCGCTGGACCTCCCCCTTCTATGCGGTGCTGGGGGTGCTGCTGTCCACCCGCTACGCCCTGCAGAGCCTGGGCGAAAAGGTGCTGCCGCTGTTTTCCAGTGTCATCGAGTTCCTGGGCAAGGTGGTGTTCGTGCTGGTGTTCATCCCCCGCTTTGCCTACAATGCGGTGATCCTGTGCGAGCCGGTGATCTGGTGCTTTATGGCCCTGTATCTGGTGGCGGTATACCGCTGCAATCCCTTTGTGTTCCCCCAAAAACAATGACCCGGTGCCCCGGGCAAACAAAAAGCGTCTGCAGAGGCTTCTGCAGACGCTTTTGTATTGGGGGGTCCTTACAGCGCCGAATAGCCGAAGCTGTTGACCAGGGCGTCGATGTGCTGGCCGGCCTTGCACATGGGGCAGTCACGGCTGTCGAAGCTGGCGTAGTCCGGCAGGCTGGCAGGGTCAAAGATGGAAGTGACCGGGTAGCCCATGCACTCGTGGGTGGTGGCAAAAATGGCCGAAAGCCCGGCCACTATGCCGCCGTAGTAGTTCACGGCCTCCACAGCGGCCTGGACGGTGTAGCCGGTGGTGATGGAAGCGGCCAGGATGAGCACGTGCTTGCCCTTGACCATGGGGGCCAGATTGTCGCGCAGGATGATCTGGCTGCCGGTGGTGTACTCCGGGGTGATGACATAGATGGTCTGGTGGGCGTTCATGTTGGCAAAGCCGTCCTTGGTCAGCTCATTGGCCAGACAGGTGCCGATGACCTGGGTGCCGTCCAGACAGAGCACGGTGTCCACGATGGTGCTGTGCTGGTAGGCACTCACCAGCTCCTTGGCCACGGCCTTGGCCTCCGACAGGCGGGACTTCTGGGTGGTGACGTCGATGTAATAGTTGATGTGGCTGTGGCTGGTGGCAAAATGTCCCTTGGCAACGCGCAGGAACAGGTCACTTTTCTTGGTGGGCAGCTTGACCATGTTGATCATAACAGACAGCACTCCTTTTCAGCCGGGCGGGCGCACCCGCCGCAAAATATAACAGCGCGGCGGCAAGTGGCTCTGCCGCTGCGCTTTGTCCGTTGCTTGTTCTTTTATTGTACCGGAAAACGGAACTGTGCACTGGAGTTCAGACGTGTGCTCTTCCGATCTCACTTTACAACGAACTGCCCAACAAAAGGGCCAAAAAAGCCCGCACCAAGGGTGCGGGCTGAAATGTAAAGATTGGAGAATTACTTGACGAGGTCTGCACCGGGGATCTTCCAGGTCATGCGGAGTTCAGGAGACTTGGCCGGGTTAGGGGTGTAGGTGAACTCCAGGGTGTCCTCAGGGCCGGGAGCGGAAGATGCGTAGAGAGGCACACGGACCTTGTACTCACCCACAGTCCGGGGCGGGAGCTCGGGGAGGATTTCAGGAACCTTGCCGTCCTCCCCCAGAACAGCCTCGATGGTCAGGTTGAAATTGTTGTTCCACTTGCGGTTGCCCTTTGCATCCAGGACCTCTACCGTGAAGAGCTCGATGGGGGGCGTCATACGAAGGGGAGCATCGGAGCTGTTCTTCACCGTAAAGGTAAAGACACCGTCAGTGCCCTCCGTGTTCACGCTCTTCAGCAGGCCGCCGGTGGTGCCCAGGGTCGTGCCATAACCCAGCTTTTTGATAACAGGGTTGTTGGGGTCCTGGATCTCACAGCCCGTCAGCAGGCCGGCACCGGCCACAGCCACAGCGGTGAGGGCAGAATACTTCAGGAAATCACGCCGGGAAAAAGTGTAAGACATGATACGTTCCTCCGTTTATCAACAAAATATGGTGTAAGGTCAACCCAGAGCAGGAACCGCAGTATCCGGGGAGATGATCCAGTTTGCGGTGTACTCGTTGTACTCGGTATCCGGGGTGTAGATGATACGCAGGGAGGCGATGGGGCATTCGGTATCCTCAGGATTCTCAGGATTCACAGTCATCTTAGGCAGACCGGATGCAATAACGGTGTAGGTGCACTCCTTACCGCGGCTGATGGGGTTGGTGTCGCCAGAGGCCAGGACGGCGTTGAGGCTGCCCTGGGTAGAACCCACAAAGATATTTGCGATGCAGTTGTTGTTCTTATCGTAGGCCTTGACTGCAAAACGATTGGGGCTCACGATGATGGGATTCTTGCGGCCGTTGACGATATGGATCGTAAAGGTCGCATAGCCGTCGGTGGGATCATACTCCAAAGTCTCCAGAGTGGACTTTACCTTCAGCACGACATTATCACTGGGATAGGTGGTCTGGATCGCAGTTTCTGCGCCAGAACCAGAGCAGCCGCCCAGCAGGCTGGTACCGGCCACAGCCACAGCGGTCACGGCGGTGTATTTCAGAAACGAGCGGCGGGAGAAAACGGTAGACATGATTTGGTTCCTCCTCCTGGAATGTAAAATTATACAGTTTATGCCAATGGAAGTTACTTATACAATAGGCGAAATGACCGCAAAAGTCAATGCTTTTTATAAAATAATTGTGAACATTCTGTGGACATATCGTACAAAATGAACGAAATCGAATGCAATTATCCGCGGATCACATCGGCGGCCTTCATGGTAAAGGTCAGGGTCTTGTCCGGGACAAAGGTGGGCATGTAGGTCACCTGCAGATCCTTCCAATTCTTGGGCACCATCAGCATCAGCACGATGTAGCCGGAGCCCTGCGGGGGCAGGCTCTCGCTGTCGGAGAAGCTCTGGGAGTTGGAGTTGTACAGGGACACCGTGGCACTGATGGCAGCACCCTGACCGTCGCAGGTGGCAACAAAGTCGGTGGTAGCAGCGGCCATGGCCTGGAAGTTGGCGTCCACGTTGCTGAGAGGGGGCACCGGGTAAGCGGCGTTGATGGCATCCACGCCCTGTGCACCGATGGTATAGGTCTCGGTCTTGCTGCGGTTCAGCACAGTCACGCGCACGCCCAGATACTCATAGCCGGGCTGTGCGGGGTCCTGGGTCAGGTGGAACACGCTGGACAGCTGCACGCCCAGACCGTTCCAGTTCTTGACGGTGTCGCCCACCTTCACGTCGTTGACGGTGGTGTTGCTGCCATTGGTCTTGCAGCCGCTCAGCAGGCTGGCAGAGCCGACCGCTGCAGCGGAAACACCTGCACACTTCAGGAATGCACGGCGGGAAATCTTGTTCGACATAGGTATTGTCCTCCTCTTGATCGGTGGAAATGTTGTCCTTTCCAGAATCTTCTACTCTGTTTATACCGTTTTTGGTGCACAGATGCAAGAGTTTTGGGGAACAATTCACAGGAATATCACCCCGGTACGACGGGATTTCAGTCCTCGGGGGTCAGGCCCTTGACGTGGGTCTCGCTGGTCTTGACCAGATTCAGCAGGCTGGGGGTGTACAGCGGGAACTCGCGGGTCAGGCTCTCGGTGGTCATGGCAAGGCAGGCGGGGTCCTTTACGCCCTCGGCACCCTTCAGGTCCTCCCCGGCCAGCAGGGCTTCCACATTGGCCTCGGACATGCGCATCACGGCGTCGGAATAGCCGCGCCAGCGGTGGGCACCGATGCTGAACATGCTGGACGCGTTGTGGGGCTCGGCCGAGTACAGCAGGCGGAACATCTTGGCCACGGCCATCATCAGGTAGGCACTCACCTCGGTGGTCAGGGCCTTGCTGTGGCACTGGCCAATCTTGGCATACAGCACGTTCAGGCTGTTGGAGATCAGCTTTTTGTTCATGGTGGGCAGCACGCTGCCGTGGTAGATGTTGTCCTTCATCTTGTCGGGGTTGGGCAGGTCCTCGGCCGAGAGCATCATACCGTTGCGCTCGGCGCTGCGGCCCAGCAGATAGTCGCAGGAAACATTATAATAGTCGGCCACGCGCACCACAAAGTCCAGCCCGCACTCGCGGATGCCTTTTTCGTAGTGGGACAGCAGGGCCTGCGAAACACCCAGATCTTCCGCCGCCTGCTTCTGGGTGATGCCGCGCTCCTTGCGCAGCAGTTTGATGATACGATTGAATTCCATGATCTCTGACTCCTCAATGACCCCGGGTTGGGGAACATCCTTGATTTTTGGTTTACAGCAGGTTGATTATACACAACGGAAAACGAAATGTAAAGCAAGAAAAGTGACGATATTTTTCATCAAATTTCGTCATTTCTGTCAAAGGCCTTGCCGGGTACACTACATCTATGTTAAACTACAGGTATAACAGCATACATTTTGTGGCGGACGCCCGGGGCACAAAGATGCCGGGCGGGAATATTTTTGGCAGAGGACGCGCTTTTCTGCCAGAAAATGGCTCCCGTTCCGGCCAAAAGAAACGGCACCCGGCGCAAAATGCAAAAATTCCAAATTGGAACTTCCATCTTTCCTGGTTTTGTGCTATAATGCTGTTTTGGCACCTGTCCTTGCCCGGCGCACAGCTTTGTGGTGGGCAGGGAAGCTATAAAAATAGGAATAGGAAAGAGGATTACCCAAATGAAACGCAACACCATCACCCGTCTGTGCAGCCTGGCCGCTGCCGCTGTTCTGGCTGTGAGCTGCATCGCCCTGACCGGCTGCGGCAGCAGCGCATCTTCTGCTGCTTCCAGCACCGCTTCCACCGCTGCATCCGCTGCTGCCGCCGGCGACAACTCCTGCGGCGAGAACGTGACCTGGACCCTGGCCGACGGCACCCTGACCATCAGCGGCACCGGCCGTATGACCGACTACAACAGCAACTCCCCCGCTCCCTGGGCGGATCAGGCCGACCAGATCACCGCTGTGGTCGTGGAAGCCGGTGTGACCACCGTGGGCGGCAGCTCCTTCAAGGGCTGCACCAACCTGACCACCGTGACTCTGGCCGATGGCGTGGAGTACATTGAGACTGCCGCCTTCAACGGCTGCACCGCCCTGTCCGACATCACCATCCCGGAGAGCGTGGGTTACATCAAGACCGGCGCCTTCAAGGACTGCAATGCACTCACCAGCGTGACCGTGCGCAGCAACTGCCGCATCGACACGAACGTTTTCCCCGCCACCGTTGAGGTCAACCGCTACGCCGACTGATCTTCCGTGCACCGCGCACCGGCTCCGGGGGTTTGGATCTTTGCAAACGATACGAGGTATTTTGCATGAAAACCTTTAAGCTCCATCTCATCCGTCACGGCGTGACCGCCGGCAACCTGCAGGGCCTGTACATCGGCAGCGGCACCGACATCCCGCTGTGCGACGAGGGCCGTGCCCAGCTGGCCGAACTGAAGGAACGCTTTGAGTACCCCCAGGTGGACACCGTGTTCTCCTCGCCCATGCTGCGTGCGGTGGAAACGGCCAACATCCTGTTCCCCAACGCGGCCCACACCTTTACGGTGCACGATCTGCGGGAGGCGGGCTTTGGCAAATTCGAGAACAAGCCCGTGAAGGAACTGGTGCACGACGAGGACTTTAAAAAGTGGATCACCCCGGGTTCCGGCTTTGTGCCGGAGGGGGCTGAGCCCACCGAGCAGTTCCACGCCCGCTGCGCCGAAAGCCTGCTCAAGCTGTTTGAGTATATGATCCGCATGGACGTGACCGAGGCAGCCTGTGTGACCCACGGCGGCGTGATCATGAGCATGCTCAGCCAGCGTGCTCTGCCCAGCCGCCGCCCCGAGCAGTGGATGGCAGACCCCGGCTGCGGCTACACCGTGCAGACTGACGTGCAGCTGTGGATGCGGGACAAGCTGGTGGAGGCCATCGACATCGTGCCCTTCGGCTATGCCGACACCCTGCGCGGCCAGGCCGAGACCGAAGAGAACGAGGCCTACGAATAAACGCAAAGAATCGGTTACAATCCGGGGCAACCGCTTGACAGAACGGTCACAATCCTTTATTGTATAAAGGAACCACTTTTTCGTTTCGCCAAGGAGGAAGTTCCCATGTCACAAGCCATCTCCCGCCGGTCATTCCTGAAATGTGCCGGCTCCGGTGCGGTCAGCCTTGCGGCTGCCCTGCTCACCGGTGTATCCGCAGCAGCGGCCGAGCTGCGTGCTGCGGGCGACCCTGCCCTGCTGGACGGCAAGGCGGCAGTGGAGCTGCTGGGTTATGCCCCGGCTCCGGGTCTGGGCGGTGTGCTGGTGTATCTCTCGGTGGAGAACCTGTCCGGCCATGCGCTGCCGGTGGGCGAAAGCTACCTGCAGAGCCGTCGGGTGTCCACCCGGGAGGACCTGTACAGCATGGGCACCGGGGTCACGGCCGCCTGCAACGGCCGTGCGGTGCGCTGCGGCAGCTTTGCCGCCCCGCTGTACGGTGAGAACGCGGCGGATGCTTCGATTTTTACCCTGAATCTGGCCGCAGGGCGCGGTGCGCTGCTGCACTGCTTCTGCGCCGTGCCGGAGGACTGGCAGACGCTGGAGCTCACCTATGCCCCGGACTTTGCCGCCGGGCGCAGCGTCACTTTCACGGTGCAGCGCGGCGCGGACGAAGCGGAACTGGGCATGGTGCCTGCCACCCCTGCCGAGGTGGGCAGCGTGGTGGATCTGTAAAACCGAATAAATGCAAAAGCTCCCCGTGCATCTGCACGAGGAGCTTTTTGTGTGTCAGGGCTGCAGCAGGTCGTTCCCGGCGGAATCCTGCACGGTGACTTCCTCACCGGTCAGGCTGGAAAGCCATGCAATGTAGCTGCGGCCGCTCAGGATGCGCAGCGGGCGGCCGTCGGCGTCATAAAAGGCAAAGGTCGAGCCGGTGCCCTGGGTCCAGGTGATGTGCCACAGGTGGCCGCCGTTGAGCCACAGGCCGCCGCCCATGGTCAGGTCGTAGTCCAGGGTGCGGCCATCGTCCCGCGGGGTGGAGGCACTGTACAGCACCAGAAGGTTGTCAAAGGCAGCCTGGATGCCGGTGTTGGCGTCCAGCTGCGGGGAGCCGTCATGGTGCAGCATCCCGTAGGTGCCGGTGTCGGTATCGTAGGCAAAGCAGGTGGTGCTGCCGGATGGGAACTGTACTGCCGCCTGAACTGCGTCGGCGGCATCCGCATCCGGCAGATGGCCGTCGGTCTGCTGAGGCAGCAGGGCCGGGACAGTGGGTACGGCGGGGGTGTCCCCTTCCTGCGTGCTGTCTGCGGATTCCGCAGGGCCCTCGGACAGCGCGGACGAGAGGCTCAGGCTGCCCAGCATCTTGGCCACAGATTGACCGTTGGTGCACCACAGCGGGCTGGCCCAGTCGGTATTGCCGGTGGTGAAGGCGTTGCGGCCTGTTTCCAGCGCGTCCACCGCGCGCAGGTTCCAGTAGTCCAGAAAATTGCGGGTGTACAGGTCGCAGCCGCGCTGGATGGGCAGCACCTGCTGGCCGCTGAGCAGCCGCCAGAACAGGTCCTGCCCCAGCGTGACCGGCCCCACCGTCGGCATGGCCGACACGGAGGGATAGACCAGGCACAGGCTGGGGGCGGTGTCCGCACGGGCTGCGGCCTCCAGCACCACAGAGGCGCTGCCGATGCCCCACTGGGTGGTGCTGCCGGGGGCGTTGTCGATGACCACTGCCGCCGGACGCTGGCCCGGGTATTGCTGCTCCTGCCCGGTCAGGGGGTCAGCAGAAGCCGTGCTGTCGGCTGCCGGGCCGCCCGGCATGCAGCCGGCCAGCAGCACAGCGCACAGCACGGCCGCACCGATGCGCTGGATCCAGATGCGTTTCATGGCGTTCCCCTCGTTTACTGATAGCTGAAATTGGACCACTCATCGTCGTCCACAATGGCAAGGTAGGTCTTGCCGCGGTTGAAGAGCAACTCGGCCCCGGCGTCATCGTAGACCTTCAGCGGATGCTCCGGGGAGGCCTTCTCCCAGCGGCCCACCTGTACCCCGCCCCGGCTGAAGAAGTAGGCTTCGCCGCCGGAAATGTAACTCACCTGCTGCACGTCGCCGGAGTCGCCAGGGTAGGCGGCGATGGGGGCAAAGCAGATGAGCAGGTTGTCGAAGCTCAGCTGCTTGCCGTTCAGTTCGTCCACGGTGTTCTCGAATCCGCCGGCGGCGTGGCTGTACATCTGCATTTTGTAGGTGCGGCTCAGTGCACTGTAGCTGAAGCTGGTCTTGTAGTTGTCGGAGTGCACGATGCGTATCGTCCGGCCGGAAGCGGTGCCGCGCATGGTATTCTCGGCCCCGGTGCGGTAGTCCGCAAAACGGAAGAAGGTGGTGTCGTAATCGTGGCTCAGGCCGATGCCGGCATTGGCGGCGGCCTGCCGGATCTCCTTGCCGGAGGTGAACTCGGTGTGTTCGTAGGCAACGTTGCGGCCGCGGCTGTCCCGGTGGGCCACATGGGGATGGGTGGGCGTGTTGAAGTAGCTCTTGCCGCCGATGTTCAGACCGGAGTAGTTGTAGACGCTGATGAACTTGGTGCAGGGGGCGCTTTCGCCGTCGTGGTAGTACAGCGCCTGCCAGGGCATCAGCAGCTGCAGGAACTGGTCCCGGCCGGAGCGCATGGGCCCCACCTCGGGGATGCTGTCGGCGTCGCGGTACACGGCACAGAAGCGAGTGATGCCGCCCTCCACCTTGCTCTCGATGAGCAGGTCAGCGGAAGAAAGGCCCCGCTGAGGGCGGGCGTTCTGCCGCTCGGAATAGCTGATGTTGTTGACCATCACGCCCACGATGCGGCCGCTGCTGCGGTTGGCCTCGCCGGTCAGCGGGTCAGCGTCGTAGGCAGGCAGCCAGCTGGACGCGGCCGGTTCCTCCGCTGCTGCGGAAGATGCGGCGGCCTCACTGGAAGCCGCTGCCTCGCCGGAGGCTGCCGCCTCCGAGGATGCAGAGGAAGAGCTGTTGGCGAGCTTCTGCCGCAGCCAGTCGGAAAAGCGGCTGCCAACGGCGGCAGAACCGGCGGCCCGGCAGCTGGTCAGCGCCAGCGAAGCGGCCGCCAGCCCGGACAGACGAAGAACGGAACGGCGAGTGATCTTTTTCATAGAAAGTACCTCCTGCAGGGGGAAAGGATCGCGGCGGGGTCAGGCACTGCCTGCCCGGAAAAGAGCCCAAATCGGATTTACTTTGATTGTAACGATTCTGTCCGGTTTTGTAAAGAGGATCTTGTCGGGATAAAACCTCTCCATCTCGCCTGCGGCGAGATCGTTCGGTCGCTTAAAGTCCCCGCGGGGAACTTCATAAGTGCAACGCAAGAATTTTCGGCCGGGCACTTGCATTTTATCGGCATTTATGGTAATATTATTCGGCAGTATTGTATTGCTGCAGAATATGCGCTCGTAGCTCAGCCGGTAGAGCATCTGACTTTTAATCAGAGGGCCAGGGATTCGAGTTCCCTCGAGCGCACCAAAATCCCACGAAGAATCGTAAGATTCCTCGTGGGATTTTCCATTTTCTGGGGCTCTGCACACTTTTGCACACTTTTTGCA